>Ga0207433_10000204_pt1 | contig 142412 bp, 102 predicted proteins | sample YelNatPaOPGAMG01_FD_187559 | JGI IMG/M metagenome (GOLD analysis project Ga0207433, IMG submission 187559) | Hot spring thermophilic microbial communities from Obsidian Pool, Yellowstone National Park, USA - OP-RAMG-01 (SPAdes) (version 3) | ecosystem: Environmental > Aquatic > Thermal... | reverse complement strand
ACCTGCGTTCTATATCGGAGCAGGCCAGGTCTGCATTCGAGCAGGCAGAGCAGCAGTTCCAGCAATACCCGGACATCCCAGGACTCAAACCAAGACCCACAGAACCCCAAAAGGTCCTCGAGGATAGATAGAACACTGCAGCCAGGTCAAAGCATACCTGCAATACCATTGGATGCGGTGTGCTTACGCTGGGGCTTGACTGGAACGGCTAGGTCGTTATCGTTATCCTTGTTGGCAAAGGAGCGGCTATGGCAAATGAACTAGCTTATGTCATCATTACACCATATTCTCTTTTCAAATCCCGCACCGGCGGGATCATCAGTAGGTTGATAAGCAGGACCGGGCTGGAATTGGTCGGCGCCAGGATGTTTGCGCCAAGCCAGAGTCTAGTCGAGGAATATGCCAGGATGAACATCTGCCAGGACGATCCTCAGGACAGGTTCATCCAGGAGCTTATGGCGAATTACATCCTGCGGGAGTTGGCCCCCGACCCGAAGACGGGCAGTAAGAGGCGGGTGATGATGCTGCTTTTCGCAGGAGAAAATGCGGTCACCAGGGTCAGAGACGTGGTAGGCTTCTTCCGCCTAGGCCAGTACGGCGGCCAGACGATACGTGATACATATGGAGACCTTGTCTGCGGCGAGGATGGAAGGGTTGCATACTTCGAACCCGCTGTGCTTGCCGCACCCTCACTCAAACAGGCCAGGCAGCGGATTCGACTTTGGGCAAGCTATTCGGATACGGATGGTGGCCTCCTGGAGGGTGTAATCCGTTATCCAGAAGGCCAAAGGCCAGAAAGGACCTTGGTGTTGATAAAGCCAGATAACTTTCAATTCCCGACAGGCAGGCCCGGCAATATGGTGGACTGCTTTTCTAGGACAGGCCTGTACATAATAGGCATAAAGGTCCTGCACATGAGTCCTGCCCAGGCGATGGAATTCTATGCCCCAGTCCGTCAGGCCCTACATGCGAGGCTAAAGAGCGTAGCTGCCGCGAAGGCAAGGGCCATCCTAGAGGATCAGTTGGAGCTGCAGATCCCTGCCGAACAGGAAGAACGGCTTGGAGACCTGATCGGTCCTCTCTTTGCAGAGGATCAGTTCGCAAGGCTGATCAAGTTTATGTCTGGTTTCAGGCCTGACCAATGCCCTGCCGAACTTCTGAATCAGCCAGGGACCGAAAAGAGCATAGCCTTGGTCTATGAAGGTGTGGATGCAGTCCGGAAGATCAGAGAGGCACTTGGTCCTACCGATCCGTCAAAGGCGCCTCCAGGGTCGGTCAGGCGCGAGTTCGGCCACGACGTTATGGTCAATGCGGCACATGCTAGTGACTCTGTCGAGAATGCCATCAGGGAGATGAAGATCGTCGATGTAGCCGAGAACACATTCAGACAGGTGGCAGAGGATTTTTACGGCCCTTTATAGTCTTACTGGCCTGACCTTTCGACCAAGGCTGGCTTTTGCATCTGTGCCAGCAACTCCTGGGCCCGTTGTGGCGAAGCCGGTGGCCACTGGCCGGATTCCTGTAGTTCCTTGAGCTGATCAAGGTGCTTGATACTCACGATCGTCCTGCACTTGGGGAACCTATTGCAGCCCAGGAATTGGCCTTTGCTACCACTGCGAATCACGAACTCACCCTCCTTGCACTTGTAGCACTTGATCCCAGTCGCAACTGGGGCAGGCCTGGCAGGAAGGATGCTGCCTTGCTTGTCCAGCCTCAGCGTGGTCTTGCAGTTGGGATAGTCCGAACAACCAAGAAAGCTGCCGAACCGACCTTGCCTCAGGATCATCGGCTTGCCACATGTTGGGCAATTATGTTCGGTAGGTGTGGTCTGATCTACCATCTTGCCATCCTTATCACAAGGGCTAGTGAATCTACATTCGGGATATCCGGAACAACTCAGGAATCTGTTGCTCTTGCCCAGGCGATAGACCAGTGGCTTGCCACACTTCGGACAAGAGTATGAGCTAGGCGTCACCTCTGCCTTTGCATGTTTCATCTGCTCAAGCGCGATCTGCAGGCTCTGCTTGAACGGCTCGTAGAATTCCTTCAGAACACCGGTCCAGTCGATGTGCTGTTCTTCTATCTTGTCCAATTGCTCCTCCATGAACCTGGTAAAGGCTATGTCCATGATCTTAGGGAAGAACTGATTGAGTTTGTCGGTGACTATCTCACCAAGGTCGGTGGCATAAAATTTCTTGTCCCTTTGCTCGACATAGCCTCGCTCCTGTATCGTGCTGATGATGGTAGCATAGGTGCTAGGTCTGCCGATGCCCTCCTTCTCCAAGGCCTTGATCAGTGTGGCCTCCGTATATCGGGCAGGAGGTTTGGTAAAGTGCTGCTGAGCCCTAATGTCTACCACTGCCAACCCCTGCCCAGGCCTCAAGACTGGAAGTGGCTGGTCGTTGGACACAACAGGCCATATGCGGCTGTAACCGTCAAAGACCAATGTCCTGCCAGTAGCTCGGTACCAGCAGGTGCCCAAGCTAGTAGGGGCCTGAATGTCTACGGTGGTTACGTTCCAGATCGCAGGCCTCATCTGGGAGGCAACAAACCTCCGCCAGATCAGGTCATATAGCTTGTACTGATCATCTGTGAGGAATTGCCTGATCTCTGATGGGGTCAGGTCCACATCCGTAGGCCTGATTGCCTCATGTGCCTCTTGTGCAACCCTGTTGGAAGAACTATGGCGATTTGGCTGGTCCGGGAGGTATTCCTGACCGATCTGATCCTTTATATACCTGCGGACCTCATGGATAGCCTCGGGTGCGACGTAGGTGCTATCTGTACGCATGTATGTAATGAGGCCCAACGCACCCATGGAGCCAACCTCGACACCCTCATAGAGCTGTTGGGCTGCGGTCATGGTACGCTTTGCAGAAAAGCCAAGCCTGGTGGAAGCAGCCTGCTGCATCGTGGATGTGATGAATGGCGCTACAGGCTGCGAGATAGATCTCTTTGCCTGTACGTCTGATACGGTAAAGCCTGCCTTGGCGAGGGCATCGAATACCTGCATGGCCTGCTCTTGATTGGAGGCCTTGAATCTCTGGCCGTCGATCCTGATCAGCTCTGCCCTAAAGGCCTGATGGTCGGCCAGCCATGCATTTATGGTGTTTGCATCCGCCTGGTTGCGGTTCAGCTCCTCCCACTGCGTCCTCAGGTCCCCTTTAAGGTCGGCTGTAAGGATGGCAGGGATCAGCCAGTATTCCTGTGGGACGAACTGGCGGATCTGACGCTCCCTCTCCACGATCATCTTGACTGCCACAGACTGCACCCTGCCAGCGGACAAGCCTCGCGTCACCTTCTTCCACAATAGGGGGCTGATCTGATAACCGACGATCCTGTCCAGGATCCGCCTTGCCTGCTGGGCCATGACCTTGTGCATGTCCAACCTGCCAGGGTTGGCGAAGGCCTGCTGGATAGCCGACTTGGTGATGGCATTGAAGATCACGCGAAAGACCTTCTCCTCCGGTACACCAAGCACCTGTGTGAGGTGCCAGGCTATGGCCTCGCCCTCCCTATCCAGATCTGTCGCCAGGTAAAGGCTTTGGGCCCGCCTTGCTGCGGCCTTCAACTCAGAGACGATCCTCCGCTTGCCAGGCAGGATCTGGTAGGTGGGCTCAAAACCATTATCCAGGGCCACACCCAGTTGGTGCTCTGGCAGGTCGCGGATATGGCCCATGGAGGCCTTCACCTCGAAGCCACCGCCCAGATACTTCAGGATCGTCTTTGCCTTGGCAGGCGACTCAACGATCACCAATGCCTTTTTGGAATCGGTCCTTGCCATCGACTATCTACATCCAGAACCCCGTCCGCCAACCTGCGGACCCTTACCCTCACGGTTTCGGCAGCGGTCCAGACTGACATTAGGCGATGGACAAATATCCTTGGACCGACCAGATGTCAAGTGAAAAGACCCATCGCCTTCTGCCCGGCCTCCGGAGACTTCCATTTATCTGGGCCTGCTGATATATTATTACGTTTAGCCTGGCGACGACAGGCACAGGCTGGTGTATTAGGAAGAAAGGCGTGTTCGACTCATTGACAGAGAAACTGGGCTCAGTCTTTAGGTCCCTCAGCGGCCGTGGCCGTATTACAGAGGCCAATATATCGGACGCCATGTACCAGGTCCGCAAGGCCCTGCTAGAGGCGGACGTCAACTACCATGTGGTCAAACAGTTCTGCAAGGATGTCCAAGATGCAGCCATAGGCCGGCAGGTCCACCAGAGCCTCCATCCAGGCCAGTTGATGATAAAGATCGTCTACGACGAGCTGGTCAGGCTTATGGGCCCTGTGGATACAAGGATCTATTTCGTCAGCCCAGGCCCGACGGTGATCATGCTAGCGGGCCTACAGGGGTGCGGCAAGACCACCACTGCCGCAAAACTCGGGCTGTATCTGGTCTCAAAGGGCCGCAGACCATTGCTAGTGGCCGACGACCTGCAAAGGCCGGCTGCTATAGAACAGTTGAAGGTCTTGGGCCAGCAGGCAGGCATAGAGGTATACTCAGAGCAGAGCACAGACCCGGTAGGCGTAGCCTCGCGGGCGGTCAGATACGCAAAGGAGAAGGGCTTTGATGTGGTGGTGTTGGATACGGCAGGCCGGCTTCATATAGACGAGGCCCTGATGGACCAACTCCAACAGATCACAAAGGCCGTCACATGCCACCAGATATACCTGGTCTGCGACGCCATGACCGGTCAGGATGCGGTCAATTCTGCAAAGGAGTTCAACGAGAGGCTTGAATTGGATGGTGTGATCCTGACGAAACTCGATGGCGACGCCAGGGGCGGTGCGGCACTTTCGGTCAAGGCGGTTACCGGCAAGCCCATAAAGTTCATAGGTACAGGGGAGAAACTGGACAAGCTCGAGGAGTTCCACCCGGACCGGATGGCAAGCCGCATCCTGGGTATGGGTGATGTGGTCAGCCTGGTGGAGAAGGCCCAGCAGCACATCGAGGCGGAAGAGGCCGCCAAGATGCAGCAGAAGATGATCAAGGGCACGTTCGGCTTCGATGACTTCCTCAAGCAGCTTCACGCACTGAAGAAGATGGGTGGGCTCAAGGAGATGCTGCAGATGGTCCCTGGGGCTGCACAATTGAAGGAGCTGGACCTGGACGAGGACCAGATAAGGCACATGGAGGCCATAGTCCAGTCCATGACGCCTCAGGAAAGGCGAAATCCAGACATCATCGATGCTTCTAGACGAAGACGCATCGCTGCAGGTGCAGGCGTCGAGCCTCACGATGTATCTAGCCTGGTAAAGACATTCATCCGCACCAGGGACATGATCAGGGCCTTAAGTGGCGGCAGTTTTGGCGGGCTGCGTAACCTGCTGGCCGGCGGGATGAACCTCGAGGCCCTCGGTGCAGCGATCCAGTCGGGTAGGAAGTTCAAGCTGAGGCCCCAGAGGCGGCAGCTGCGCGGCAAGAAGGCCAGGAGGAGACGCTGATCGGTCAGAGGTTGACGATAGAGCAGTACCTCGAACAAATGGCCCTGTTTTGCGAGGATGCCTTCGGAAGGGTCATAAGGCAGCAATTCGAAGGCATGGATGGTGCATCAGAGCTTGCCATGCTGGTCTGCCCTACAAGGGAAGAGCTCGGCCAGATCCGAAAGGTCGTGGCCATCATGACCGAACAGGAGAAGGCCTCTGCAGCAGAGTTGACAGACCAACAGATACAACGCCTGGCCATGGACGCGGGGGCGGACCCGGCCGTGGTGGCCATATTCTTCAATGGCTATGCCTTACATTGCAAACGCGTTTCTTGACCACACCGTGTGGTCGAGGATATTTGACATATACATCTAGGAGAAGATCATGGCAGTAAAACTCAGATTGACAAGGCTTGGAAGAAGACACAGACCATTCTTCAGGATCAATGCGGTCGAGGCCAGGACACCGAGGGATGGAAAGATCCTAGAGAGATTGGGCCATTATGATCCCATAGAGAAGGACAAGTCCAAGCAGGTTGTGATAGATACCGAACGTGTCCGCTATTGGTTGGAAAAGGGGGCGATACCGACCGAGACGGTCGCACAACTGCTTGCTCGTTGCGGCATAAAGACCACAGTCGAGCAGGAAAGGAAGGCAAGGAGACAGCGGGCGAAGGCCATAGCAAAGAAGAAGGGTATCCCATTTACCAAGGAGCAGGCAAAGCCGTCTACTGCCGAACAGCCACAGGAAAAGAAGGAAGGTCAGTAGATGCGGATAGATGTCCTGACCCTCTTTCCGGAGATGTTCGAATCGCCGCTTTCTTGCTCGATCATAGCAAGGGCGAGGAAGAAGGGTCTTGTACAGATAGCCCTGACCAACATCAGGGATTTCGCCACCGATTCATACAAGAAGGTGGACGACAAACCTTACGGAGGCGGGCCTGGGATGGTGATGATGCCAGGACCAGTGTTTGCATGCTATGAGCACGTCGCCGCCCAGAGCCCGCTGAAGGGGCCTGTGATACTGCTTACGCCTCAGGGCAAAAGGTTTGACCAGACCAAGGCAAGGCAATTGAGCCAACAGGAGAGGATATTCCTTATCTGTGGCAGGTATGAGGGTTTCGACGAACGCATCAGGATAGGCCTGCAGGCAGAGCCGATATCCATAGGGGACTATGTACTCAGCGGTGGGGAGCTGGCTGCCATGGTGATCATAGATGCAGTCGTCAGGCTGATTCCAGGTGCCCTAGGCGATCAGGACTCGACCAGGGAAGAGTCCTTTAGCGACGGCCTACTGGAGTATCCGCAGTACACAAGGCCCGAGGTCTTCCGCGGCATGCAGGTCCCGCCGATACTGCTCAGCGGCGATCACGCCAAGATCGCTCAATGGCGCAGACAGCAGGCTATCGAGCGGACCAGGATGTGGAGGCCTGACCTGCTGGAGGGTAGAAAGGACTTGGGGTAGCTCAGTCTGGCCTCCTGGCCTGCTGGCAGAACCTGGCCATGAGCTCCATCGCCCTCTGTGTCCTCTCTGGGCTGCCATCCATCTTTGCGTAGGCATCCACCAGTTCCAGCAACTCGGCAGCAGGCTCTACGGTCCCGTATTTGTGGCTGACATTGACTATCGCTGCATCCAAGCCGTATTCCACCGCCTTGGCCAGATACGCCCTGCACACCCCCACCTTCCTCCCGGGCAGATCCCTGACACAGTTGCTGATACCCAACGAACAATGGACGCCCTTGAACTTGGGCATGGACCTGATCCGTCTTATGGTCTCAAATGCCCGATATGTATACCCAGGCACCCCTGGCTCCATGGGCATGTCGATAGCCAATGGGAAGACTGTGGAGTCAAAGAAGACCTGATCAGGCCTAAAACCATACCTTCCTACAGCTGCATCGAATATCTCCTCTGCGAGGCTCACCAACTGATCCACAGAATAGGAACCGCCGGGCCCTGCTGCCGCCTTGTCGCTGACCAAGAGCCCTACTACAGAGAAATCATACCTGGCCCTCAAGGGCAGGATCTGGTGCATGGTGTACGTCTTGACGGAATTGACCAGTGGTGGCCTAACAGCCAGGTCCGTATCATACCACTCCTCGAGCCCGGCCACGAGTGTCCGCTGGTCACCGCTATCTATACAGACAGGCACGCCCCTGCCCCATTGCCTGACGAGCCTCACGTACCTCCTCATCATCTCGACCGCCCTTGAAGGATCTTCCTGGCCAAACTCGTCTACATTGACTGCGATATAGTCAGCACCATCTTCGGCCTGGGATTCTATCAATGCCCTCATGTAATCAAGGGCAGGGCCTGGCTTGACATAGCTTTCTGGCGCCCCTTGCTCCAGCTCCTTCATCACCTGCCCTACCTTCGGTATCGACGCATGTATGGATTCGCCGATCAGGATGAGCCTTTTTCGCATAGCGTGGTCCCTATCAAAGAGATAATTGATGATAGAGCTCGTACCTAGCAGTTCCGGGTTCCTGGGTTTGTTTATAGTCGACAACAACCGCCTGCGACCTTCCGGCTCTGCTGCGGCCGCAAGGTATATCCTTTCGCCTATGCAGACCCTGTTCAGATCATTGCCACACATCCCATCTACCGTTGCATCCCCACAAGGTGGATTATCCAGCCCCTTCTTGCAACCCCCTATGGTACAAAGCCCGAAGTTCTCTGGTAGGAAGCAATCTCCACAATGCTGACATTCAAAGACCAGGTACTTGAATGCACGTTCGGAGGCATTGAAGAGCTTGTAGAACGGGCTATCTGCCGCATCCGCACCCAAGAAGGCCATCAGGCCCCTAAAGGCCCGAAAGCCCCTGTACCTCTTGTCCAGCATCAACCTATGTGATGCATCGAAGAATCGGTGTTTGAAGGTCTTGTCGGGCTGGCAAAGCGGCACTGGTTTACCCGACAGGTCATAGAGATAGAACACCTCCTTTGGCGGCCAATAGAGGTTTTCCTTGTATGCCTGCCAGTCTGATATCCTCGCTGCCCTCTGGAGGATCTCGAGCAAGACCTGAGGGTCATCTACGCCAGCTACATCCACGCCTACCGCACCCAAAGATCTATACATGGCGACCTGCTGGGCAGCACGGTCTATGTGTGCATCCAGATCCTCTGCATACACCCTTTCGAGCAACTGGTCGCTGACGAAACAGCCTGGCAATTTGCCATCGTGCATCAGCCTGGGCGCTGCGGTCCTGCTGGTCAGCAGGTACACATTCCCGAAAACAGGCACCTTGATGCCCTTCTGGTCCAGGTACAAGAACAGCTCCTGGCTCTTTCGCCAATCCCATCCGACCTGGGTGATAAGATACCCTGCACCGCTGGCAAGCTTCTTTTCCATCTTGTAGTACTGCTGAAGCAGGGATGGCTCTGTGTACTTGAACGGCGAGACTGCCGCCCCGGCAAAGAACCTCCTGACCTGGCCTAGCCTGGATGGCTCTGCCCTGAGTATTGCCTGGTTGTTCATCCTCCTGACTAGATCCAACAGGCCTATGGAGTCCAACTCGAATACCCCCACTGCCCCTACCGGCCTATCGCCGGTAAGCGCAAGGATGGTCTGAATGCCTTGCTGTTGGTACGAAGACAACAGACTTGATAGGCCGATACTGTTGTGATCCTTGCAGGTGACATGGGGTATCAGGTCCAGATCTCTACTAAGGCCATCGTGTTCTATCTGAGCGATCAGGGCGGATGGCTCCAGGTTTGCAACACCCCCTGGATTCTGCGGAAACGTCAGGCCTGCTAGCACGAAACCATCGGGTATAGAACCTGGGCCAAGGTCTTGAAGATACTCGAGGAATCGTATCAAGGGTCTTCTATCCTGCCCAGGACCTGGGACCAACTCCACCAAGACCAGAAAACCCTGCCTCTGTTCAAGGCGGTCCTTCAGAGTAATCCTATCCATATGCACCTACCAATGATGAACCGACCAAACAGGTAGATGCAAAGGATAAGCTGTTCAGGCCCAAAAGGCCACAGAAAAGGCCGTCTATTGGGCGGCCTTGGCCTTCTTTTCCTTCTTGGGCTTCTTCTCCTTCTTCGGCCTCGGGCCCGCAGCATTTGCCAAGCCTCGGCCTTTCAGGAATACCATTGCCGAAAGTGCCAGGGCCACCACTGCCAGCCCACCTATGGCATAAACGATGAACGCCTTGGTCATCTCTACAAGACCGGGCGTGGTCCCGAACAGGTGCGCACTAACGGTGGTCACCAGGGTGTATGCCGCCACCATCAGGGAAAGGCCCAACAGTACACCGACCAGGCCTTCTGCAGGGTCTTGCTCCACGGGCATAGGTACAGCCATCTGCGGCACAGGTGCAACCGCCACCCCAAGATCGGGTCCAGCAGGCACAGGTTCTGGCCCTGCCTCCATCTCTGCAACCACCTGGCCACCCTCCTCGGCGGTCGGTTCCTTCTGCTCCCCAGGTGTATATATCTCATCCAGCACACCCCCAAGGGATGTGTCGTCTGCCTGGAGCGATAGGTCCAATAGGCCAGATCCACTGCCGAATGTGTCCAGGTTCACGTCCTTCTCTATCTCCTCCAAGGAGGCCTCGGATGACTCGCCACCAGCACCAAGGCCGGCCATGGTCTCTGCCAAGCTATCATCCACTAGCTTATCGCCCTCCCCAGTCTGGCCCTCCACCTTGAGGCCTTCACCTGTGATGGTAGTATCGAGTGCTGCATCGTCCTTGGCAGTACCCGATTCCGGGGCCAACAAGACCTCATCCCCAGCGCTGCCCTCAGGTGTAGCCATGCCTAGGGTGTCGGACATGTCAGGCGCGGCCCCAGATGCAGGTTCCTCTGCAGCGGCCTGCTCAGCCAGCAACAGGTCCTCGTCCGCAGGTGGTACCTGCCCTTCCGTTTGGTCAGGCACCTGCGGTTCAGATTCTGTCGCGAACAAGGACTCCAGCTCCTCAGGCCCTAGGCCTTCAGCAGACGGTTCCTGCTCAACGACCAGCTCCTCAGCGGGCACCTCAGGGGCTGGCTCCTGTGGCCTTGACTGGGCCAACTCCTTTGCCAATGCCTCTACCTCGTCGATCTTGAACAAGACATTGGTGCCATCGCGGAACTCACGGAGCCTGCCATCCCTGGACATCTGCCTCACCTCTTGTTCGCTGACGCCCAGCTTGGCAGCCGTCTCTTTGAGCGAATAGAACATGCCAGCCATATGCCTAGCCTCCGGTTTACAGGCCACTCGAGTGTATGGCACTGAATCGGCCTGTCGCACTATCATTGTATCTTAACAGCCAGGCCATTGCAAACCTTTTTTGGCTTATCACCGGCCAAGGTCAGGACTAAAGGTTGCCTTTTTATAGGCCTATTCAAACCAGTATCCGCAGGTCTGTTCTGTAATGAACTCCGACCTGGTTCTTGGATACTTTCGGCAATTGAGGGGTCTGATGGGGTATATTAGACAGTACGACCGGCCCTGTTGATCGTCCCTGAGGAACCAACACCTGTTGGGCAGTTTGCAACAGGCCCCGCAATGCCTACACTGGCCCTTGCGGGCCTTGGACACGGGCAGGAAGGCAGTCAGCGTCCGTCTTATCCTGGCAGCCCAGGTATTTCGTCCCCTTCGAGGCACATCAACCCATCTGCTCGGTCAGGTAGATCTGGATACCCATCTGCTCTATCTGATCCAGCTGGGCCTCCAGCCAATCTATGTGGGCCTCCTCGTCCTTCAGGATGGATGTCAGCAGCTCCTTGGTACCGTGATCCCCTGCCTGCTCTGCAGTGCGGATGTCGGCATTGTAATCCTTTACCGCTGCCAGTTCGGCCTCTAGGTCATACTTGTGCTGTTTGGCCACGTCAGAACCTATCTGGATCTTGCTCAACTGGCTGACCACAGGCTGACCCTCAAAGAAGAGGATCCTGCCGATCAGCATCTCGGCATGCTTCATCTCGTCTATGGCCCTCTTCTGTATGGCATCGTGGAGTCGCTTATAGCCCCAATTGTCGCACATCTCGGCATGGACCATGTACTGGTTGATGGCAGCCAGTTCGTCTGCAAGCCTTGCATTCAACTGTTTTATGACCTTCGGATCGCCCTTCATATAAGCTCCTTTCCTTTGAACCTGGGCCTTTTGTGGCCATATTGTCCATACTAGGCACTGGCTAGTCAAGGTAGTTCGGTTTGCGTTTGACCGTCGGAGCTATAGTTGTAGAATCACGTTCTTTGGACCTGGACCATGACACCTACGAACAAGAGACCTAGACTCGACATAGAACAGGTCAGACCTCTGATAGAGCTGGCCATAGAAGAGGATCTGGGCGCAGGCGATGTGACCAGCGAACTGCTCTTCCCTGACAATACCCATGCTGAGGCATATCTGGTTTCGAGGGAGGAGATCATTGTATGCGGTATGGAGCTGTGCCAGGAGATACTGCGGATGTACGACCCCAGGCTCAAGCTGACCATACATGTGCGGGACGGCCGGCCTGCCCATATAGGCACGAGGCTCGGGACGGTCAGGGGACCCCTCAGGCCTATGCTCAGCGCAGAGCGGGTCATGCTCAACTTCCTGCAGAGGCTCAGTGGCATTGCCACCACTACCAACAAGTTCGTGCAGGCGGTACGCGGCACAAAGGCAAAGATCTACGATACACGTAAGACCCTGCCGGGCTGGCGGATCCTGGAGAAGTACGCGGTCCGCTGCGGCGGCGGGTATAACCATCGCTTTGGCCTGTACGATGGGATATTGATAAAGGACAACCACCTGGCCGAATTGGGCCCTAACTTCCAACCAAAGCTCCGCAAGATCGTCGAACAGGCCCGCAAAAGAAAGGACGTCAAGTTTGTGGCGGTGGAGGTGGACCATGTCGATGGCCAGTTGAATTATGTCCTGGAGATCCCAGGCATCGACATAGTCCTTCTGGACAACATGGGTCAATGGCAGCTCCAACACGCCGTTGAGATGAGGGAAAGGATGTGCGGCAAGGGTGCTGGTCCCTTGCTCGAGGCCTCAGGCAATATCAATCTCTACAATGTGGCTGCTATCGCCAGGAGTGGGGTGGATCGCATAGCAGTAGGTGCGTTGACCCATTCCTCGGGGATCGTGGACATAGGTCTGGATCGGTAGGAATGGAGGCCCTATGTGCACGCAACATCAGTACTGGCCTGCCAACAGGCAGGATAGGTAGCCAGGTCCTGGTCGTCGGCACTGTAGGCAGCACAAATGACCTGGCGGCACAGTATGCAAGCCAGACGGATTGCAATGGCCTTGTGGTCTTGGCAGAGCACCAGACCGCAGGTCGTGGTAGGTCTGGCAACCGATGGCACTGCGGCCATGGTCAAGGCATCCTGTGCTCTGCGGTCATACCATCTGGCCAGATTGCCCCCGAGACCATATCCTTGGCTGCTGCCATCGCCTGTGCAGAGGCCATAGGGCCTCAGGCCATGGTCAAGTGGCCGAACGACATCGTGCTTGCCGGCAAGAAGGTCTCTGGGATCTTGGTGGAGGCCAGGACCATCGGCCTGTCCAGGTTGTACATCGTAGGGATAGGGATCAACTGCCACCAGCAGGACTCGGACATACCTGCCTGGTTGCGGTCCGGTGCCACCAGTATCTACCTGGCAACAGGTACATACGTGGACAGAAACGCCCTCGCTAGGCGGCTGCTGTTCTGCCTGGACCATTGGACCGAGGTTGCGGCCAGGTCTGTTGACCGTATCCAGGCAGCATGGAGACAAAGATGCATGCAGCTAGGCCAGCGATTGACGATCGCGTACAAGGGCAGGCACTATAGCGGTACCTGCATAGGAGTAGACGCCAGGTATGGCCTCGCACTGCACCTAGACGAGGGCGCAGTCAGACTGTTCGAGTCCTGCTACAGCCACGTGATCCAGCAGGGCCAGCCTAATCCGCGGCGGCCACAAGGCAATCCCACTGCCCTTCTAGCCACTCGCTAGGCCCTGCGGCGTTGGTGGCACGTACCCTGAATCTGTACATCCCTGGCCCGATCGTCTGGTCCATGTAGGTGTGCGGGCCTATATAGATGGACTGCCAATTCAGCCCGCCATCGTCGGATCGGCAAAGCTCGTAACCGCTTGCCTGGCTCGATGCTGCCCATCTGACCGTGAAATGGCCTGTAAGGTCCACCTCAGGGTACTCCAACGCCCCAGGTGGGTCTGGCGGCAACGGCGGCGGATAGGCAAAATGGATCCCTGCCACATCGTCTGGATGTGGTTGCCTCTTTACCTTTCCGGCAGACCCGAAGCCGTACATTACCTTTGCAACATCGTATTCACCGTCGCCAAGGTCGCCGTAAAGGTCCCTCAGCCCGACCCAATGCCCGAACTCGTGCAGCGCAACGGTCTGGACATCCATCTGATAAGACTCGGGCTGGTCGGCCGTGGACCACTGATACCGGTCATTGAATACCGTATCGCACTCCAACACCACCCCAGACACCTCCCAGGTCCAGGTGACCGCCAGGCCCTTGTCGGTCCTGCCCCAAAGGACCTCGTTGCGACCGTTGTACGATGAGCTAGCCCTGGAGTGAGGCCCTGCATACACGAGCCTGACCGAGGCCCCTGTCCGATTCCAGGATCCAGCAGCGGCCTCTATGGCCTGGCCTTCATCCTGGCAGGTATGTGCGTTCTCGTTGACCAGGTATTGGACCTCGTCCTTGTCCCACCTGCTGCCATCGTAACCAAAGGTCACGCGGAACGGCAGCTCGTTACTCCTGATCCCATCCGCCAGGACGATGGCGATAGGGCCACTGCTTGCAGATGCAGAGTAGCCCTCTATCACATCCACTGGCACGGTACACCGCACGGCCTTTTCGGACCAAGAAAGGATGAGGGCTGAGATCTTGGGCCTGCCGGTCCTATAGAAGAACTCCACGAATCCCCTGCCGCGTACCTGCCCGAAGCCGGCCCCAACGATGTTGACCTCTGCCCCTACACCGGCAGGACCGGTTGCAGGCTCGATAGAATACAGGACAGGTCCCGTTTGGCTGGACTGCTGTGTCTGCTGGTCATCCAGTGGCTCCTGCTGTCTGCGGCTGAGCCTGGCAGCCAGTCTCTCGAGGCTGATCATGCGGCCTTTCCAAAGGACCTGGCCATCCTTGATAGGCAACTTGGCCCTAGCACCTGCTGCAAGCCGCCACGGCCTGGATCTGAGGAATACCACCGCACGCTCACCCCGCCTGAACACAGGTGTCAGACTGACCCGCTCGGTGATCGGACCTACTGTACCACCCTGCAGATCCAACTGGATGGTCTGATCTGGCAGATTCCCCTTGAGCCTGCGGCCAGGCAACAACCTCACGCGGGTATAGATGTGCCTACCCTGCTCATCCTCCCTCCACTCAGACCTGGTCTCCAGTACGGTCGCCTCACAGACAAGATCCGCATCCAAGAGGCCTTCCTCTGGGTCCGATTCTGTACCTGGCAGGCTGGCCAATGGGGCAGGGCCTACCAGTGCGATCGCGAGGATGAGGCCTAGGATGGAGACGAGCTTGCACTGCATATGCTTATTTTACCCATCCTCCCTGTCATGATCAATGGAGACGGGGGGAATCGAACCCCCAGCTCCGCGATGCGACCGCGACGTGTTCCCGTTACACCACGTCCCCTTATGACATAGTGGCCATTCTAACCCGCCGGCCCTCTAACACAAGTCAGGTCCTGGCCTTTGCAATATCGCTCTTGGCAAGGGGCACCTCTAAGAGCACCCGACAACCTGCCCCAGGCCTCGACTCGATCTGCATGGAACCACCGAGCCTGGCCAGGGACTCTTGGATACTCAATATCCCAAAACCCTTGCTATTGGGCAGCACATCAGCAGGATCGAACCCGGCACCATCGTCCTCGATGGCCACCACCAATGCACCCTGCCTGGTCTTGAGGTTCACTGCCACCCTCTTTGCCCTCGCATGCTTGACCACGTTGGCCAAGACCTCCCTCACGCTGCGGAACAGGACCGATTCTACATCCTGATCCAGTGGCTTGGGTTGGTGGTCATCAACAAAGACCGTCTCCAGTCCTGCCTTTGCGCCAACCTCCTCATAAAGCCACTTCTCTATGGCCTTTGCTAGGCCAAGTACCCTTAATGCCGGATAGCTGAGTCTGCTGGTCAATGACCTGGTCTTCTCAAGCGCCTGGTTGACCGCATCCTTGACGACCTGCAGGGGCTTATCGAGCCCGCCAGGGATGTCACCACCCAGGCCATCGAGCTGCAGCTTTGCCATGGCCAAGACCTGACTTATCTCGTCGTGGATGTGTATGGCCAGCTCCCTGCGGAGCCTCTCCTCGGTGAGGGCAAGTTGCGAGGCCAGTGCCTTCAACTGACGCTGATAGTTCATGATCTTGCGGTACTGCATCTTGGACTCGGTCACGTCCCTGACCATGACGAGTATATGCCTTTGTCCATCCGCATCCTCCAGTAGCGTGCTCGAGAGCCTGACGGTCCTACGCTGGCCATCCTTGCGGACAAGCTCCACCTCCTCATCTGTAAGGTCCTGGCCTGCAAGGATCTTGTCCCTGAGCTCCATGACATGTTGATACGGCTGCGGCTTGGGGAACAATGCCTCGGGCCAGTCTATATCCCTTATCTGTTCGAGGCTATAGCCTGTGATCTGTGTCATCATCTGATTCCAGACTACAAAACGCGGATTCGATGGTGCACCGGTATCCTGCATGACGCAGATCCCCTCTGCTGCACGTTCTATGACCGCGCTACTGAATGCCAATGCCGCTCGAACCGCATCCTCTGCCTTCTTCCGCTCGGTTATATCCAGATTCGCCCCAAGCAGCCTGACAGGCCTGCCACTTGAATCCTTCAGGACCGCGGCCTGCGAGAGCATCCAACGGTATGACCCATCCTTGTGCCTTATCCTGTATTCCATCCGTAGCTCAGGCCCGGGTGCCTTTATGAAGGCCTGCACTGCATCCACGATCCGCTGCCGGTCCTGGGGATGGATACGGTCGTACCACTGCTGGATCTCATTGGGTAGCTCGTCCTCCTGATAGCCCAGTTGCCTCTTCCACTGAGGGCAAAAAAGGACCTGATCCCCTTCCAGGTCCCAATCCCACAGCCCAACATTTGCCGCTCGCACCGCCATCTGGAGCCGCAGGCTAGCCTGGCTAGCCTCCTTCTCTATGAGGCTGGCCTGCCTATGCAGGTATATCCGAAAGGCCCCGTGGACCTGTCTGGCAAGCTCGTGCAGGTCTTCCGGGCCTTCCAGGTATGCCAGTGCCCCCAGGTTTACCGCCATCCTTGCCGAGTCGTAGGCCTTGGAGCTGGTGTATATGATGATAGGGATCTGCTCGGACCAGCCGGCAAGTACTTTATACAGCTCCTCGACAGGGGCATCGGTAGGACACAGGTCCACCACTGCCACCGCCACCTTATGGCCTGCCACAGCAGAAACCGCCTCGTGCAACCGACCGCATGCGATCACCGAGAAACCTTCTTGCTGTAGGATGGCTGCAGTCTGCTGGAGCTGGTCTGGACGTGGGTCTAGGACAAGGACATTTAGGTCATTGGACCGATCGCCCATGGTCTTTCCTCCCTGCTGTCTCATGGACATGCCTTTCGTGGCACTGGGCCTATTGTCTCCTGCTGGTCCTGGTCGTCATGGTCCTATACTACAGTTCTGTCCATGGGCATCAAAGGAAAATCCCACAGCCAGCCTTCGACCTATAACGATTAGATATACGTATTCAGGGTCCATAATGATTGGCGAGCTGACCCATCTATTGTGGACTACTACGCTGCCAGATGCCTGTTTGGATAGGGCCTGGCAATCCTTGCCGACAAGCAATTATTGGCAAGGGCCGGCCATTTTGAAATCCTGGATCCTGGGCCCAGACTTTATTCTGGATGGACTATGGGGCCTCAATCCCAGATAGCTCGATACCAGATCCTTTTGGTAGAGGACGACATAGTAGACCGTAAGCAGATGGTCAGGCTGCTCAATGCCTCAGGGCTACAGGTGGCAGAGGTCCTATATGCCCAGACCTTGTCGGCCTGCCTGGATATCTTGAGGTCCAATAGGCCCGATTTGATCCTACTGGACCTCAACCTGCCGGATAGCAATGGCCTCGAGACCGTCAGAACGCTCCATCAGGCCCATCCATGGGCAACGGTCGTAGTAGTCACAGGTGAAGGCGGCCAGGAGATGGGTCTGGGTGCAGTTTCACAAGGCGCGCAGGACTATCTGGTCAAGGGCCAGTTCGACCATATCGTACTGGAACGGGTCATAAGGTACGCATCCGAGCGGAAGAGACAACAGGAGCTGCTCCGCCAGGAGAGGGACTTTGCAGACCGGCTCATACAGACAGTACCAGTGATCGTGCTGGTCCTGGATAGGGATGGCAGGATCATCAGGCTAAACAGATATCTGGAGCAGCTAATTGGCTATCAGTTAGACCAGGTCAACGGCCAGGACTGGTTCGAGCTGTGCGTACCCTCAGAGATCCGCCAGCACACACGCACGCTCCTTGCCAAGGCCTTCGAGGGCAGGTCGTGCGATGAGCGGCTCTGGCCTATAATCACCAAGGATGGTCGCCAGAGGATGATAGAATGGTCTGCCTGCTTGCTCAAGGACCAGTCCGACCAGGCTGTGGCCTTGCTCTGCACGGGCCAGGACGTCACCGATCAGCTTGCTGCACAGCAGGCCATCAGGCAGGCCAACATGAGGCTGGTGAAGGCCAACATGGAGTTGCGATCCATGCAGGCCCAGATCGTCCAGTCCGAGAAGCTGGCGTCCATAGGCCAGCTTGCAGCAGGTATGGCCCACGAGATGAACACACCGCTCGGTTTTGTGGCCAGTAACTTCCAGACACTCAGGGGCTATATGGACAAGCTGCTGGAGTTATTGGACCTATATGAGCAACTGACCATGGCGGTGGAGCAGGGCCTGCGGGAAAGGCGCCTTGAGCTGGCAGAGCTGATCCGCACTAGGAGGAAGGAACTGAAGATCGATTTCCTGCTAAACGACATCCAGGATCTGTTCGATGAATCCAAGGAGGGCATCGAAAGGCTGGGCCAGATCATCCAGAGCCTGCGAGACTTTGCCCGGATAGATCAGGCTGAGGAATTGGGGGACTACGACATCAACGACGGGATAAGGTCAACACTGGCTGTGGCAAACAGGGATATCCAGCAGATAGCCCAGGTCAACCTGGACCTCGGGGATGTCAGGCCCATATCATGCAGGGCAGGCCAGATAAACCAGGCCCTGTACAACATCATAATAAACGCGGTACAGGCCATCTCGAGCCAGGATCGCCCATCAAAGGGAACCATCTCCATCCAGACCCGGTTGGAAGGTGACCATGTCGTCTGCAGGATCAGTGATGATGGTCCTGGTATCAAGAAGGAGCACATATCCAGGATCTTCGACCCATTCTTCACCACAAAACCTGTTGGCCAGGGCATGGGACTGGGTCTTACCACTGCCTATGATATCATTGTCAACAAACACCAAGGTAGGATCGATGTAGAAAGCGTCGAGGGCAAAGGGACTACCTTCACGATACAAATACCAATGAAGCAGGCAGACCTGCCGGAGGCAGCAGCGCCTGCAGGGGGGAAGTATGACCGATCCACAGGTCAAACAGATTAGACATCGTATCATCTCCACAAAGGCAGGCAATTGGACATCCCTTGCAGCCACAAGGGTCTGGCTGAAGGTAAAGGACATCATGACCACCCGTGTCCTGACCATAGACCCCCTAGCAAGTCTAGCCGATGCAGCAAGGGCCATGGCCAGCCATAAGGTGTCGTGCATCGTCGTGGTCAAGGAAGGACAAATTGTAGGGATACTGACCAACAGGGACTTCCTCAAGAAGATCGCCCTCGGACCGGAGCTCAACGCAGAATCCCTTTATTCCAGGACCGTGGCATCCTGCATGTCCAGCCCGGTTGAGTGCATAGATCCTGACCAACCCATCATCGAGGCTGCCAGGCTCATACATCAAAGGGGCATACGTAGGCTGCCTGTGCTGGATGCAGGTCAGCTAGTCGGGATCGTCACTGAGACCGACTTGACGCGTGCCCTGACCTCATGCAACCCGATAAACTCGGTCGCGCAGATCATGGCAACAGACGTGGCAGTGGTCCCGCCAGATGCCACCATAGCCAGGGCAGCGGCGATCATGGCTGAAAGGAGGATCTCGTCGGTAGTCGTGGTCAGGTCAGACGAGCCTATCGGTGTAGTCACAGAAAGGGATGTACTCACCAAGGTCACTGCCAAACAACTGGACCCAGACCAGGTTACCGTGGAACAGGTCATGACCAGCTCCCTAGTCACCATAGACCCGAGCTACTCGGTCTTCTGTGCCGCCAGGATCATGGAACAGATGCACATACACAGGCTTGTGGTGACCGAAGGCAGAAGGTTGGTCGGTATAGTGTCACAGACAGACGTCTTCAGGGCGACACAGAGGAGCCTGCTGGCACAACAAGAAGGCGCACTAGAGCTCTTCGATAGCTCCAGGTCACCGATATTCATACTCGATGGCCTGCTGAATACCATCTACCTCAACCCCGCCTTCTGCGATCTGTTCCATCTGGATCGCCCTGAGGAATTGCTGGATAGGCCATTCCTGCCGGAACAGTTCTGGCAGGATCCAACAGAAAGACAACAATTCCTTGATCAGATACGACAAGGCCAGATGCACATAGAGCTATTGAGGCTCAAGACCCTCAAGTCAGAGCCTATATACGTCAGTGTTGCATGTACGCTCCTAAGGGATATCCATGGTCATATCAGCGGTTATCAGGGTGCAATGCATGATGTGACAGCAAAGGTACTGGCAGAACAGGCCTCTGCCCTGGCATACCAGCGACTCGAGAAGGCAAACCAGCAACTGAGGCAGATACAGTCTCAGATCGTACAGACCGAGAGGCTTGCCTCCATAGGGCAATTGGCAGCAGGTGTGGCCCACGAGATGAATACCCCTGTCGGCTTTGTGGCCAGCAACTTCGAGGCCCTTCAGAAGTATGTCGGCTGCCTCAGGCAGTTGGTGATGCACTATGAGCAACTGGTCCAGATGCTCGATCCTGCCAGGTACCCAGAGCTTGCAGAGAAGCTATCCGAGCTGGATGGCCTAAAGGCAAAAATGAAGATAGGTTTCATCCTAGAGGACATACAATCGCTGTTTGAAGAATCAAAGGAAGGCCTCGAGAGGGTCACCGCCATCATAAAGAACCTGCGCGACCTCTCCAGGACGGATCAGACAGACAAGTGGGATGACTATGACATAAATGCAGGCATCGAGGCAACAGTTGTAGTGGCAAGGAACGAGCTGAAGTACGATGCAGAGCTGATAAAGGAGCTGGCCGATGTACCGACCGTTCCAGCCCACACAAACCAGATCAACCAGGTCCTGTTAAACATCATAGTCAATGCGGCCCAGGCCATACGCTCCCAAGGCAGAAAGACCAAGGGAAGGATCACTATAAGGACATATGCTACCGACGAGCATGTGGTCTGTCAGATAAGCGACGATGGGCCAGGTATCCAACCCGAACATATGGCCAAGATATTCCAGCCATTCTTCACCACAAAACCTGCAGGAAAGGGCACAGGCCTAGGCTTGAGCCTGTCACACGACATAGTCGTCAACAAGCATAAGGGCCAACTATTGGTGGATAGCTCACCTGGGGCTGGCGCGACATTTACGATAATGCTACCAAGGGTCCAAAAGGCCGCTTACCGTTGTGACGCATTGAAGGAGGTGCAGTGCAATGGATGAGAAACGTACGATACTGTTCGTAGACGACGAGGAGAAGGTGCTAAAGAGCCTCCAAAGGGGGCTGATAGATGAACCATATGAGTGCCTATTCGCCACAAGCGGCAAGGAGGCCCTGGAGATCCTGGAGAATCACCCTGTGCATGTGATCTGCACGGACATGCGGATGCCTGAGATGAATGGGCTGGAGCTTTTGAGGATCGTCAAGGAAAGGTATCCTCACATAGTAAGGTTGGTCCTATCTGGCTACACACAGGTGGGCATGCTCCTGACGGCGATCAACCAAGGCGAGATCTTCAAGTTCATCACCAAGCCCTGGAGGCTCGAAGAGGAGTTCAAGGGTATCCTGAAGCAGGCTGTAGATTACTACAACCTCAGGGCAGAGCGAGACCGCCTGGCGGCAGAGCTGGAAAGGTATAAGCAGGCAGCTACAAAGGCATGACCTCAGATCCACTTGGTGTATGGACCTGCTTGTGGTAAAAAGATACATCCATGGACCAAGGATCAGAAAGGTCGGCCCTGCTGACAATAAGCGGGCCCCTGTTTTGGGCCATAGCTGGATTGGCCGGGTATATGGCATTGGCCGTATATCTGGTAGGTCCTTATTGGTGTCAATGGCCTGGGTGCCAGTGGGTGCGGCCGGTCTTGATGGTCCTGGCCTCCATGGGCGTATTCGTTCTTGGAAGACGCTGGATACAGGCCGGTCCAGCATCACTGCTCAGCGGTGCGCTGTACGGATTCGGGCCAGCTCTAATATCCTTGGCAAGGTCAGGCCCGACCCTGGCACTGCTGGTAGCGATCCTCCCGTGGCTGTGCTGTCCTGCCGTATACGTGCACAGGTGGCTTGAGGCCAGGCCAGGTCCGTCCAGGCAGACTAGATGGGCAGGGTATCTGGAGGCTGCGCTGTACCTTGCACCTTTCTTTCTTATCATCGCTATCCTGGCAATCCTGCGAAAACAAGCCCTACCTTATCCTATCCAGTTAGGGCCGTTTGACTCGTTGGCCTGGCTAGCACCTTGTCTTGCCGCCAAGAGGGGTGCAATACTGAGTGGTGTATATCACATACCAACTGCAGCACTGGTCATAGGCTTGACGATGCTCATGAAGGCAAGGCGGTGGCCTGTGATCATCGTGTTTGTCGCTGCCTTGACCATGGCAACGTGGCCACCACTTGCCCTCGGCCATCCAGCGGTGTGGTTGTGCCTTGCATCCATGTGGGCGGCGGTCATGGCAGGGGTAGGGACCGATGGCCTGATCTGGGCAGGTTGGCCTGACCGGAGATGGATATCTGTAGGCCTATTGATCAATGCCTGCCTTGCCGGCTGCAGCCTCGGATGGGCATTCCTCTTGACCAAGCATGATCCTGCTTACCCGATAGATGACCTGCTGTATGTATTCAGGATGTATGGGGCCGGTATGGCCTGGCTAGCCCTGGTGCTTGCTGTGGTCCTGGTCAGGGAGAGGCTCATAGGCCTCAGGCAGGGCTTGGCCATCGTAGCCATAGGCATCGACCTGGTGCTGAGCTCCAGGTCTATAGTTGATACCCTGTTCTGACTCAGACCCCGAACGTCTCCCTCTCCACCTGGCTTATGTAGAAGCGGCCGTCGTTCTTCATGAAGTTGAGTATGGCATCCAATTGCTGTTCCACAAACCTGCTGTCATTAGCGACCACAGCCATCCCTATCACAGCAACCTGATGCGCATCCAGGTGATCTACCTCAGAGACCGATACATTGAACCTACTCTGGAGCCTGCCTATGACACCCTTTACTATGCTCCTCTTTGCCTTCAATGACCCTATGCCAGGCAATGCAAGATATGTAGACATTACACCGACGATCACGGCCTATATACCCAGATCAACAACGCTAAGGATTCGGCCTGCCGGGCGAAGGTGGCGAGGCCTTCCAGTTCACAGGATCATTACCATAAGCCTTAGGGTCGATCCTTGCAAGTGCAAGGCCAAGCCCGTCAGCACCTGAAGGCCACATATCCGATCCCTCAGGGTGCGAACCATCGCTGTATATGACCTGATCTACCAAGACCCAGCCTGTGGTCTGACCGTCTATGTCTATTGCCTTGGCAAGCTGTATGCATTCCCCTGCATTGTTGAGCCTGCCTCCCGTCCACTGCAGGATCTGTATCGAGGGCGGTACCTTTCCAGCATACGCGGCCTCAAATATGATCTTGTCCTTTACCAGCAGGACATAGGCCCCTGGCCCAATGGTGACATCCTTCTGGCCTATGATCGTCAGGCTGATCCCAGGGTTATCTGGGTTATCTACAAACCTCCAGCCGAGTCTGCTAGCAGAGTCATAAAGCTTTACAGGCTCGTTGCTGATATTCAGCAGCTCGACATACTCTGCATCGGAGTTGCCAGCTGGGTTGTACATGATCTCGTTTATCACGACGGGCCCTACCTTCGGATATGCATTTGCAGCACCTGGTGTGGGAGCGCTCAAATAGACAAAGTCGACCTTTCCATCGGACCTGGCATACATGCCGAATGTGATACCGGTCTCGGATGCCCCAAATTGCACGGAATGGTAGTAGCCCGTCAGCCTTCCTGCCCTGCCAGAGCTAAGATAGATCCTCTCCCCGGCCTCGCTGAGTGCAAACGGGACCCTGCAGCCAGGTGCACTCAGGTTACCGAAGTGGGATCTCTCGTACAGGACCAGATAACCACCTGCAGGGATGACCGTTCCAATAGGTATCTGGTACTTGGTAAGGTCCGAGCCGCTGTCGCTCAGGAACCATCCGCCGATCTCTACATGCCTGGAGGATCGGTTGTGCAGCTCGACCCAATCTGATGCATCCGCATGGGAATGGGCCAGCACCTCATTTATCACCACCGTCTCAGGCCCTGGCAGGTCCCCTATCTCATCCTGACCTGGGGATCCATAGACCCCTGCGCTGGGCATCCATGCCTCAGCAGTACACCAGATATCCCCTGCTGCCAAGGCCGGATCTGCAGCCACGAGGGAGTAGCCCTGACCATCCGTCTGGGGATACCAGCGGCTGTCGTAATAGACCGAAAGGATATCCTGGCCGAACCGATCCACAATAGCGATCAGTTCGCCTGCATTGTCCAATCTTCCGGAATACTGGCCCAGGACCGGCAGCCCTGTACCATATGTCTTCTCAAATACGCCCACATCCTTGACCAGCAGGATATACTGGCCAGGCTCGAGCCTGAACTGGTCGAATGTATACTCGACCCCGCCTATGATCCTGATGCCAGAAAGGTCCAACGGATCCATGCCTATGTTTCTGAGCTCCAGGAACTCTGCATCAGCCTCTTCTGGCGGGTGGTACATGATCTCTGTGATCCTCAGGCCCTCTGAGATCCTGTGATCCAGACCAGGACCTGTCTGGAACTCCAAAGGCGCGGACCAGTGGCTGAACCTACCCAGACCGTCCATGGCCCTGGCCCTGATCCTGTAGGTCTGTCCAACCTTCAAACCATCGCCTGGAACCTGTACATGGTTGCTGCTCAACGGTCCAGCCACCCACACCGCATCCCATTCCGAGGCCAATAGGCCATCCTTGCAGACCTCTGCAATCCGCCACTGGATGCCATTCGATGCCTCGTTCGGCCCGACAGCGATAAATGCCAGTGAGTCCACTGGAAAACCCTCAGGCCCCGTGTATCGCACATCCGGCCTTGCAGGTACATGACCGGCATCCTCGGTCTGGTCAGCGATCAAATCTAGGACCGCCGCCTGTCCACCTGGGATCACATAACCATCGTCCGGACTTGGCCAGGCCTTGCCACCGGAGAATGCAAATGCCTTCATGTCTGCGACCTTTTCATGCACAGACCATGTAAAGGCATGATGGCCTGCATCCTGTGCCCATCGAGGTACATTGGTCCACCTATCCTGATCTGCCTGGCTGATGTCTGCTATCATGGCCGCCAACCTATCCAGCAGCGGTTCGATCACGTTAGGATCCCATATCAGGTCCCTGAACTGGCGGAGTCTATTTCGAAACTCGATCCCCATCGAATCAGGCACCCGCCAGATGCCAGCAAGATGGCCCTTGCTGCAATCGCCTGCCCACGGCCCCCAAGAAAGGTCCGTGCGGCATGGGATCAATACCAGCCTTCCATATGGCGATTGGCCCGATGGATCCGGTTGGAAGTAAAGGAACGCGTCGTCCTTTGACCATCTGACCGCCTCAGAGACCACCAAGCACCAAAGGAGACGGTCTTGGTCCAGAAGCCCGTCAATGGCCGAGCCAGCAGCCAAACTAGAGCAAAGATTCGCATAGTCAGATTGATCGCTGACAGAGCCAGCCCCCTGATGGATGAGCAAGGCCTGGCCTTCTGGGAGGGAAGGGCTCAGCCTGTAGAGATTGCCGTCTGGCAGCCCTGAACTGTACAAGATGCCCTCATCCAGTGGCTCTGTGGCCAAGAAGAGCCCCCAAAAGTCACCGTGATACTGATCAGGGGCCTCATCCGGCCCTGTGACCATCCTCATGTGGAACCAATGGCTCCTAGGGCAAGAAACCCCTGCCTGCTCGAACAGGATCCAGTTGACCACCTCGGGCAGGCCAAGGTTGGCCTGACCATGGCCGGGCAGGTCCACAAGCCTATCGAACATCCTGCCTATATTCAGGACCTGCCAGGGCTGTTTGTACTTATTGCCGAGGATGTCCCTTGCCACAAACCCATGGCCCCTATTGAACCTGACGATCATGTCCCTCTTGCCAGAAAGCAGGTATCTATCAAGACCCCCATTCAACCTATACCTGAGATGGTCATAGACCTGCCCCTCGTACACAAGTGCACACTCCCAGTTGAAGGCCTCCGTTGCAGGGCTGCTTGCAGGTATCTGATCGTTGACGTCATAGGCCATGCAACTGGCCAGGTCCTGGTGCCTTGTGACCATGAAGTACACTGGCACCTCCTGGAGCTGATCAGGCGGATACACACCTGGCGTCCCGCGGGCCGAATGGACATCTGCAATGTATGGGGGTAGGCCGTCGTATACCCAGCATGCAAAGTTCAGTCCATCGTCGTCCTCGTAAGGGACCGTCACGCCCAACCGATCCTTGGAGGCATCTGTGGCGGTGATCCTGTATCTGACCAGTGTCCTGTTGGGCTGGCCTGGTATCAGTGCAGTAAAGATCCCATCTGCAGCCGCCTTGTCAGGCTCGATGCCGTTGTCGAACATGGGGAGCCGGACCCAATTGGCAGGGTCCTCGAAGGTAGGATTCCGCTGCATGGCCGTGCACGGGTCTGCCACAAGCGCATCCAAAGACACGGGCAGCCAGGCTGGGATATATGAACCCGCTAGTACCGACTGATAGGCCAGCATCACCGAGGCGACCCCATCGGCATCGATGACCTTTGCGGTTACGATGATCTGCCTACCTGAGGCAGGTTGAGCAGGGCTGTGGCAGACCATCTCTACAAACGGCGGTGCATTGGCCTGCCAGACGCTGTTTCGCGTACCTGGCGTGGCCCAGGGTTGGGTGACCCCTGACACAGGATCGCCATATCGATAGACCCTCCAGGCCCCTGCCTTCGCGTTGTCCAGGTTTGGGTTGATCAGCTCTATGGACCTGCCACTGGTATTCGTGGGCCAAGGAAAGCCAAGATCGTACTCGACCTGATCTACCACATTACCAGCAGGGTCCTGCAATACGATCAGCCCGCTGCCAGCCAATGCCCCATCAAATGGGCCCAGGCACACAGAGCCGGTCTTGTAGCGGAGTCCCTGTGGGTCCTGGGCGACTACCAGATAGCCCCCTGGGGCGATCAGCGTATACGAAGGGAACTGGAACCTGATCGAGCCTTTCAGCTGCCAACCTGACAGGCCCACGGCGACGTTGCCAGTGTTATACAACTCCACGAATCGATCCGCAGCCGAGGGGCTAGAAGGCTCGTAAAGGATCTCATTTATCACCACCTGGGCCCAGGCATTGCCAAACAGGCCCAAGATCGCCATGCATGACAACAATACCGCCCGACAAGGGATCGCACGCACCATGGTTATCCATTCTAACAGATCTTCAAATAAAAGGCCAAATCTAGCTTGTTACATCTATTCATCTGAACAGGGCCAAGCTCGGCCGACCCCATCTATCCTGATCGGTAGGCTATGGTTCGAGATTACTGCCTTGCTGGGACTTGCTGAGATCAGCTGCCTTTTCGGGCCGTCCTCTGGGTGCTGCCCGAGCCAAGGCCCGGCGATCGTTGACCTAGTGGGGTTTGCGAGCTAACATACGCTGATTATCCGCAAGCGCGGACATTGCAGCCAAAGGAGGCAAGATGAGCATCAGGGCATGTGTACCTACCATCGGACTGGTGTGTCTTATAGGCCTAGGCCATGCATTCGGTCAGGCCTTTGTACCACCAGATTCCCCTCGTCTTACATACAACCTCAATCTCGACTGGAGGTTTGTGAAGAAGGACGTGCCTGAGGCCATCGAGCCAGACTTCAATGATGGGGACTGGCAGCAGGTCGGCCTGCCCCACACGTACAACGATATCGATTCATTCGATGGTCTGATCAGCCGCAGTGGCGAGGTACAGTTGTACATGGGCCCTGCCACCTACCGAAAGCGATTCGGTCTACCCAAGGCATTAGGGGGCAGGAAGGTCTTCCTTGAGTTCGAGGGTATGCGCCAGGCAGCCAATATCTATGTAAACGGCAGGCACGTCGGCCTATACGAGAACGGGGTAACACCATTCGGCCTGGACATAACGGATGCGGTCTATACGGGCGATCATCGAAACGTGATAACTATCAGGATCACCAATGCCCAAGACTATCGCGAGGCCGCGACCGGTGTACCTTTCCAGTGGCAATCCAGGGACTTCAATCCCAACTTTGGTGGTCTGAATCGTAATGCAAGGTTGCACGTCACTGGCCTACTCTACCAGACCCTGCCCTTGTATCAGGCCCTTGGGACCACAGGGGTCTATATCTATCCAGACCAGATCTCCATACCGGACCGTACTGCCACGGTCCATGTAGAATCACAGGTCAAGAACCAGACTGGCACGCAACAACTGGTAACTTTGGAGGTGGTCATAGTCCAACCAGATGGCAAGTTGATAGCGAGATTCGAAGGCCAAAGCTACGACATGGTAGATGGCGAGACTGCCATCCTGACCGCCCAGGCGAGGGTCAGCGGACTGCGGTTCTGGGACCCTGAGGATCCATACCTCTACGATGTGTACACGATCCTGCGGACAGAGGATGGGATTGCAGACGTCCTGAAGACCACCACTGGCTTCCGCAAGACCGCATTCAAGGGCGGGGTAGGCAAAGGTGGGGTGTACATCAACGACAGGTTCGTATATCTACGAGGCTATGCACAGAGGTCAGCCAACGAATGGGCAGCCATAGGCGGTGCGTATCCTGATTGGCTGCACGGGTTTGATGCAAGGCTTGTGCGGGAAAGCCATGCCAACTACATCCGTTGGATGCACATAGCCCCCAATCCACAGGATGCAAGGGCCTGTGACGAGTTCGGGATCATCCAGGTCTGCCCGGCTGGTGACAAGGAACGGGACGCAACAGGCCCCCAGTGGCAGCAAAGGATGGAGGTGATGAAGGCAACGATCATATACTATAGGAATAGCCCGAGCATCCTCTTCTGGGAGGCTGGCAACAGCGGCATCACAGCAGAACATATGCAACAAATGGTCGAGCTTCGCAGGCAGCTCGATCCAAATGGCGGGAGGGCCATGGGCTGCAGGACCCTGACAGACCCTGCCACCACACAGATCGCGGAGTACTTCGGCGTGATGATCGGAGAAGAACCTGCCAGGGACAATCGCAAGGCCTATACCGACATATTCAGGGGCTATAGCGATCAAAGGCGGGACCTTGCCCCAATCATCGAGACGGAGGACTTCAGGGATGAGGCCGCTAGGCGATTCTGGGACGACTATTCACCGCCCCACTTTGGATTCAAGAAGGGACCGAACGATACCTATAACTGGAATAGCGAGACATTCTGCCTGGCGGCAGCAGCTAGATACTGGGCATACTATAGCAAGATCATCAGCAATACAGATCCGAACAGGTCCAAATGGTCGGGCTATGCCTCCATCGTGTTCGCCGATAGCTGTCAGCACGGCAGGCAACCTGACAGCGAGGTCTGTAGGGTAAGCGGAAAGGTAGACGCAGTGAGAATACCTAAACAGGTATACTACCTGCACCGTGTCATGCACAATGACCAGCCGGATATCCACATCATTGGCCATTGGACCTACCCTGCCAACACGGTAAAGACCATCTATGTAGCTGCCAAAGGCTGCGATGCGGTGGAGCTCTTGATCAATGGCATATCAAAGGGTATATGTACCGAGCCTAAGGATGGTTACATCTACAGCTTCGAGGATGTTGCATTCGAGCCCGGAATCATAAGGGCGGTGGGCTATCGAGATAAGAAGGCCATCTGCATCCACCAGATCCAGACTGCAGGTCCTGCAAAGGCAATAAGGCTGACGGCTCATACAAGGCCCGGAGGGCTTCTGGCAGATGGGGCAGATGTCGCATTCTTTGACGTGGAGGTGGTAGATGGGCACGGCATGAGGTGCCCTACGGATCAGGACAGGATAGACTTCCAACTGACTGGTCCTGCCATCTGGCGAGGAGGGTACAATAGCGGCCGCATCGGCTCTGTGAACAAGACCTATCTGTACACAGAATGTGGCATCAATCGGGTATTCATCCGCTCCACGGCTGAACCAGGGCGAATAACTCTCGAAGCAACAAGGCCGGGCCTCGAAGGTGCTACTATGACGATCGAGTCGAGGCCGGTCCAGATGACCGAAGGCCTTGTCATGCTGGGCAGATAGGCCAACAGGTCCTTGTATCCTGTCCGCATCGCCGGTAGATTAGGCTTCATGAACGATACAGGATCTGAAATGAAGAGGACTATCTGGTTTATCATACTGGCCACGATTCGCATTGGCCTGCCCGGATTGGCCCAGGACCAGCAAGAGGTAGATTACTTTGTGGTCATGTTGGAGGGAAAGAAGGTAGGTCATGCGATACAGACCAGGTCCGTGGCAGACGGGCGCGTGACCACGACAGAGCGTGTCCATGTCTCCATCAACCGCGTTGGTGTACCGGTCAGCATGGAGATGACAGAGATCGCCATAGAGACCACCGATGGTAAGCCCATAGGCTTTGAATCCATCCAGCAGCTCAGCGCGATGAAGATCACGGTCAAGGGCAAGATCCGCCCTGACGGCAAGCTGGATGTGACAACGGAATCCATGGGTGCAAGACAGAACACGCAGACGGACTGGCCTGCAGGTGCGCTGATGGCTGAAGGGCTGAGGCTTCTCGGCATCAGACAGGGCTTGGAACCAGGCACGACATACAAGACGAGCATCTTTGTGCCAAGCCTCCTCCAGGCAGTTGCCGCAGAGGTGGCAGTCGGCCCACGGAAAAAGGTGGAACTCTTTGGCCAGACCGTGGAATTGACAGAGGTCAAGACCACGCTCGAGGTCGCTGGCACCGGGCAGATGACCACTACCAGCTACGTAGACAAGGATTATCGCTCGCACAAGACCGTCATGCCCATGGCAGGGATGCTCTTTGAGATGCTCCGCTGCTCGGAGGAGGTCGCCACAAGCCCCCTCGATCCAGTGGAGCTGCTCGGCAGGATGTTCATACCCAGCCCCGTACAGATCGATAACGCAGCGAAGGCAGGGCCGATCGTATACACACTGCGGCCGGTGCAGCAAGGGGCGGCCCTGCCGATACCGGTTACCGACACACAAACCGTACGCAGGCTCGAGGACGGGGCCATCGAGCTTACAGTAAGGCCCATAAGGCCCGCAGGTGGAAGTCTGCCTTACGACGGCAATGATCCGACCCTGCTGGCTGCCCTGAGGCCCAACACATTCCTACAGAGCAAGGATGGGCTCATCATCGACCTGGCCAGAAAGGCCATTGCAGACGCCAACGATGCAGCAACGGCCTTGATGCGGATAGAGGAGTTTGTAGGCAACTATATACAGGATAAGGCCCTCTCCATCGGGTATGCATCTGCAGCAGAGGTTGCACAGACCAGACAAGGGGATTGTACAGAACATGCGGTCTTGGCTGCTGCCATGTGCAGGGCGGTAGGCATACCTGCTAGGGTCGTCACAGGGATCGCATACGTAGACCAATTCTCAGGCCAGACCAATGTCTTCGGCGGCCATGCCTGGGTCAGTGCATACGTAGGTGGCAAGTGGGTATGCATAGACCCAGCATTCAAGGGTACAGGACGAGGAGGCTATGATGCAGGCCACATCGCCCTGGCAGTTGGCGATGGTCAGCCAGCCGATTTCTTCAACCTCGCGGTCCTGCTGGGGCAATTCACGATCCAGAAGATACAACTACCACAGACGGTCACCTCTGATAGACCCTGACATAGTCTATCACAAACCGCTGCGGGAATATGGACCGATCCACCCCACGTTGGCCGCCCCAACTACCTCCGACGGCGAGGTTCAACAATAGATAGTGTGGTTCGTCGTATGGCCATACATCCACACCTCCATGCTCATTGTCGAATTGGAAGTACTGCTTGTCGTCTATGTAGAATCGCAGTTTCTCCTTATCCCACTCAAGGGCATAGAGGTGGAATGAATCATATGGCCTCGGTATCTGGATCTTCGATCCCTTTGATGTACCGAGCATGTGGTTATATTTTGCCATATGCACATTGGCCCATATGGTATTAGGCTCGAAACCTACGTACTCCATGATGTCTATCTCACCGCACTTGGGCCAGCCTACCCGGTCTATGTTGACCCCCAATGTCCAGATAGCAGGCCAGACGCCAAGCCCTGAAGGCAGCTTCGCCCTGACCTCTATCCTTCCATATGTCCATTGGGCCTTGCCCTTGGTCGTGATACTGGCCGAAGTGAATTCGGCCTGCCTGCGGGACCTTTGCCACTGCCGGCTAGGGGCATTGGGATCATATTCTGGATTGGGCCAGGCCTCTTGCCTTGCCTCTATGATAAGCACACCGTTCTCGACACGGGCATTCTCCATGCGGCCGACGGTGTAGTATTGCAGCTCCTCGTTCCTGACAAAACCACGTTCATAAGTCCACTTATTAGGATCTGGCAGCCCATTGTAATCGAACTCATCCGACCAGACCAACCGCCAATCGGCGCCGACAACACAACTGCATACAAACACACTTATAAACCCTGCAATCAAGGCATGTCTCGACATCGTCTAGCTCCTTAAGTCGGCTACGCATTCGATTCTAGCAGACTAGCCCTTACCAGACAATAGAGAGGGGAGGCCTGCCTTGCGGCGGCCTCCCCTCGGTCCTGCCATGCATCCGCCCCGAACTACGGCTTCTGGCAAGGATTGCAAGGCTTGCTGCCTTGTGATGGGCCAGCAGGGGTCTGGGGGGCAGCAGGCTTCTGTTGAGGCTGCTGTGGGCCTGCCGGCTTCTTTTGCTGTACTGGCTTCTTTGCTGGTTCTGGCATAGTTACATGCTCCTTCACAAACGCGCACTGAGGCGGCGCTAACCACCTGGCCACCCTCGCGGCGGATACACCCGTCGCAAACCATGGCCACGATCATACTTACCATATTAGGCCTTCCGCAGAGCTACCTGGCTGAGCCCTTGCAGGTGGTCTTTGGAATTGGTGCAACCACCCCCCTGCTTACTGCCAGCAGGTGCCCCACGTTGGTGAGTACTCGCGGGTAATGCCTAACCGACAGTACAAGTCCTTGGGCACCTACAACCCAAACCGGCCATAAGGACAACCAGTGCTATAAGTACCCAATATCGATCGATATCAATACCCAAAACGAGAAGTTCGGTAGGGGTGTTCAAAGCAGCCGGGTCTACACTCCAACGGGCAGACACCCACCGCTTCTCAACTCTTGTAGGATCTTAATACCAGCCATCATAAAATCAATGGGTCTGCGATAGGCCAACCATTGACTGCCACAGGCCATGGGCAGACAATGGCACGAAGACCTAGTTAATCTGTTGGAAAGGTGTTCTATGAAAAGGGACGTCCATATAACCTGCATCCTTGTAGCAGTAATGGCCCTTTGCCGCCCCGGCCTGCCTCAGACCGCAAGCCCAGCGGATAGGCTTCCACCCTATATCACCAGGCTCACCTGGTTCGGTGAGAGGGCAGACTGGTCTGCGGATGGCAAACGGATCCTGTTCGTGGAGAAGACCTATGGCGATGTGTACGAGATCGAGATTGCCACCAGGGTCATAAGGCCGCTGACCCATCACTTCTATCACTACGGCTTTACCAGGGCCCTGTACCTGGCGAATGGGGATATATTACTGTCAGGCCCAGAGGCATTCGACCCAAAGAACCCACATGTCAGCCGTGTCCAGTGCTTCCTCTATGTACTCAGCAAGGACCTGACCGGGCCTCCTACACCGCTAGGTACAAAATGCAGCGAGGGACCTGCAGTATCCAGGAGGCGTATGCACATAGCCTGGACTCACGTCAGCCAACAATACCCTGACCAGATGCCGCCAGGTAGTTCCAGGATCTGGGAGGCGGATATCGTGTATGACAATGGCATACCGCGGCTGGCCAACCAAAGGCTGGTCCTCGACAGCAACGAACTGCCATTCCGGTGCACCCTGGAGACGCAAAACTTCCGGTTGCCTGATGAGAAGGAGCTGATCTTCTCTGCATATGGCTACCAGGGGACCGAGGTCTGTGGTGTGGACCTGGTTACCAGGAAGGTCACCAACTACTCCAACGCCCCAGGTCAGTACGACGAGCCTGAAGGGCTCTTCCCGGATGGCCAATATACACTGGTAGAATGCGACAGGCAGAACCGCCGTGGGTCAAATCACGTCGACCTCTGGCGGTTGAGGTTGGATGGCAGTGGTCAGTTGGAGCGTTTGACCTTCTTCAGTGACTTTGCCGGGTACAAGGCCTCCAATGGTGTCATCAGCGATGATGGGAGGCTCATGGCATTCCAACTGGCCAGATCTTCGGACCCAGCAGGTGTAGGGCATGGCATATTCATAATGGACCTGGAGGCCTTCTTCAAGGTAGCTAAGCAAGCCAAGGATTAGGAAATAAGAAGGGGAGGTAGTCTTCCTACCTCCCCTTTGTCATCAGGTCTTATGGAGCCTTAGTCGAGCAGACCCATCAGTACCAATGTGGCCTGCTGCCGTTCATTGAGGACCTTCTTCAGCTCCGCCTGGGCAGTCTCCAGATCCTTTTGGGCCTTCTGTCTTATGTTCCTCAGGGCCTGTACCTTCTCCTGGATCTGCTTTATGTCGGAGTTCTTGTTCTCTAGCAGGTCCAACAAGGCCTCTGCTGCCTTCTGGCCCTCTGTCAGCTCCTGACCACTCATCTGGGCCATGGCTGAAGGCCTATTCCAGGTTGGGGTTGCGGGCTGATCTGCACCAGTATCACCGCCACGGCCACGGCGAACGGTCATGGTGATGGAAACGCGGGCCTCGTTCTGGAGTCTTATGACCTGCTGGACCTTGGGCTCTAACTGGGCCCATTCCTGGTCGCTTACGCCTAAGGCCTGCCTAACGACCTGGGCATTGAAGCGTCCGAACATCCCCATCCCCATACCCATACCGGGTCCAGCCCCAAAACCCGCACCTGCGCGGGCACCAGCACCAGCACCCCTACCACCAGCACCAGCACCCCTACCACCAGCACCGCCAGCACCACCGCCAGGCTGGGCCATTACAAGGCCTACAAGACAGACCGCAGACAACCCTAACGCCATCCAAAACACTACCTTCTTGTTCATTTGCCACTCCTTTCTGTGATGCGCATCACAAAACCCCTGGATAGCCACGCACGCCGTGGCTCATCCAATCCTCATACCTAGTCTACACCGCCCACACGGGCGGTCAATGGTATAGATACACCATACTTGCCTGTACATACATGGATCTACCGCAAAGGCTAGTTGCGCAGCAGCGGCCTGACAAGTCTTGTATGATAGTGCTGGACAACCGAGCATGCCAGGTGTATGCTTACGCACAGTATACTGGGTTTTACGAAGACCCAGCTATCAGGTTCAGCAGGTGTTGGAGGGCTGCATTATGGACCGATAATCATGACCAAGACCCGCCTTGGTAAATCCCTCACTTTGGCAGATTATGTTTACGGCCGATCGGGCCGATAGGATTCAAAAAGGGCTCTTATTTGGAAGGTCTGACTATGAGCACGTTCACATCCAAACATCTGATAGGATTGCTGTGTGTCCTCTCTTTGCTTTCGGTTCCGGGCCTGGCAGATACCAGCACATACTGCCAGGTGGCAGGGTCCTCGTGCCTGGCCTTCGACGGGATCGACGACTATGTCAACCTAGGCAACAACCCATCCCTGCAGGTCACCGGGAACATGAGCATCTGCGCCTGGGTACAGTTGGATGCTACCAACCCGGGCCAATACTGGGGCATTGCAGGCAAGCTCACCAGCACCAGTGGCTTCTATTACAAGGGATATGCCCTGGTACGTTACAGTAACAACCGATTCAGGTTCGTCACTGGCAACGGTGTGCTCAACTCGGTTGACTGCACCCAGGACTACACAGACACCGACTGGCACCACGTCGTAGGTGTACTCGAAGGCGGGAGGATGAAGATCTACGTCGATGGGGTATTCCAGGCCCAAAGTGGCACGGGAATGAGCATCGTCGACAGCGGCCAGTTCGCATTCATAGGCAGGCAGTACAGCGACCTGGCATATCGCTTCTTCAAGGGCAGGATCGATGATGTCAGGATATACAATACGGCCCTCAGTGCCGGTCAGGTCACTACTGCCATGACCACCGTACCTACAGGGCCGGTGGCGGGCCTGGTGGGGTACTGGAACCTGGATGAGGGGGCGGGCCAGACGGTCTATGACCTATCAGGCAACAACAACCACGGCGTATTGGGCAGTGGGACTGGTGTGGATTCTGCAGACCCAGCCTGGTATGACGTAAGTAGCATCTGCCCACGCCAGCGGACATATTACGTCGATGCAGTCAATGGCAATGACTCCTACTCCGGCCAGAGCCCTACAAATGCCTTCAAGACCATCCAGAGGGGCATCAACGTAGCGGCAAATGGTGACACCGTGATGGTCTTGCCTGGCCAGTACATAGGCACCGGCAACAAGGAACTGGACTTTGGCGGCAAGGCCATAACGGTAAAGGCCCAGGATGGGCCTGCTGCCACGGTCATCAACTGCCAAGGCAGCGGCCGGGCCTTCTACTTCCACTCCGGCGAGGGGCAAAGCTCGGTGGTAGATGGCTTTGCCATTACCGGCGGCAACTCAGCCACTGGTGCTGCCATATACTGCGTGGGTGCTAGCCCCACGATCAGCAATTGCTGGATCTATGGCAACACCACCTCCAGCACCAGCAGCGGTATCGTCTATTGCCTCAACAACGCCAATGCGGTCCTGGTGGGCTGCACCATATACAGCAATAGCGGTGCGAGTGCCGCGGTCAGGTTCAATAATAGCGCAGGCCAGATCGTCAACTGCCTCCTGTTCGGCAACACTAGTACGACACAGGGCGGGGCCATAAGGTGCGACAATGGCTCCAAGACCACTACCATCACCAACTGTACGGTCGTAGGCAACAGCACCACCAGCAATGGCGGCGGCCTGTGGGTCCGCAGTGCGAATGCCCAGGCGGTCAATTCTATCTTCTGGGGCAATCAGGCATCCGCAGGCGGGCATCAGATGGCCATATCCTCGCCCGCCACCCTCACGGTCAATTACAGCGACGTCCAGGGCGGCAGACCAGGTGTATATGGCACTGGAACGGTCGTATGGGGCACTGGCAACATAGATCAGGATCCGCTCTTTGCAGACCCAGACAACCTGGACTATCACCTAAAGAGCCAGAGAGGCAGGTACTGGCCGGCACACCAGGTCTGGGTCCTGGATGACGCCACAAGCCCGTGCATAGATGCAGGCGACCCTGCCAGCCCTATCGGCGATGAGCCACAGCCCAATGGCAATAGGATAAACATGGGTGCATTTGGTGGCACTGCCTATGCAAGCCTCAGCCCGACCGGCGAGGGCGGCATCCAAGGCGATGTCAACCACGATGGTGTGATAGACTTCAACGACCTGTTCGCCTTGATAGATATGTGGCTGAACCTGTATGCAGGCGAGATCCAATTCCTAGAGCCCATGTAATAGGGCCATATGAAGACATCGAGGGCCCTGCCGTGATCTTCGTGGCAGGGCCTTCTTATTTGCTCAATGGCCTATCCTCAAGGACCTCCGGCCCGATCAGGCCACCTGAAAGGATCATCTTGAATGCATCCTCTATGCCCATGTTGGTCTGCCTTACCTGGTCCACAGGGACGATCTGGAAAAAGCCTGTGGTGGGGTTCGGTGCAGTGGGGATGAAGACCTTACAGTATGTCTTACCTGCACCATCCTGGAGCGTGCCTGTCAGGAATGCCACGGCCTTGAAGCCTGGCCTTGGGAACTCCACCAGCACCACAGACTTCAATGCGGCCTTCTCGGAGAACGTGAAGGCCTGTACCAACTGCTTTGCCGCTGCATAGACCGCACCTATCAAAGGGATCTTGAGGACCAGATCCTCACCGAGCTTTATGATCCTGCGGCCCACAACGAACTGGGCGATCGCGCCCATCAGGTAGATCAAGGTCAACAATACCAACACAGAAAGGGCCATCGCCATGATCCCGACGAATGGCCCAGGCAGGTCGTGGTAGCCCAACGCAGCGAGCATGCGAGATAGAAGCTTGTCCATCATTGGCCGAATGAGGCCGGTGACCAGTCTGAACAGCCACCGTACAAGGATCAATGTCACAGCAAAAGGGACCAGGACCAGCAGGCCGGAGAGCATCCGGTTCCTTATGTCCCGCCTCGTCCTTGCCCATTGGCATCGAGACCAAATACCCATCTGCCTTGACCCCATCGATGAGACCTGGGGCCATACTATAAGGCAGGCTGCAGTCTGCCGCAACTAACTAGGTCTGCGTGCCTTCGGGAATGTAAAGAAGAATGTGCTGCCCTTACCCACCTCCGATTCTACCCACACCCTGCCGCCGTACTGTTCGATCACCTTCTTGACCACAGCAAGGCCTATCCCAGTGCCTCCCTTGTCATCCCTGCTGGACAGCGTCTGGAACAACTGGAAGATCTTTTCGAAATACCTGGCCTCTATGCCAGGTCCATTATCACTGACCGCAAAACGCCAGTAATCCCCATCCTCTTGGCACCGGACCAGGACCGTGCCCTGGGGCTTGTCCATGTACCTTATGGCATTGCTTATCAGGTTCTGGAAGACCTGGCCGATCCGCGTCTTGTCCGCGAGGATGGTAGGCAAAGGCCCGTCGACCTTGACCTCTATGTGCCCTGGCGGTGCCAACAGATCAATGACCTGGGCTAAGAGCTCATTGAGGTCTATCTGCTCATCCTGGCCCTCCTGCCTATCCAGCCTCGAGTACTGTAATATCCCATCAATCAGGGCCTGCATCCTCTCGACCCTACTTGCCAACAATGCAAGCTGCTGGCAGCCATCTGGCCCTAACCTCTGCGCATAGTCCTTCGTGATCCAATCGCTAAGCACCTTTATGCCGCGCAGCGGGGCCTTCAGGTCGTGGGAGACCACATATGCGAACTCTCCCAACTGCCTATTGGTCTTGGTCAGTTGTTCTACCAACTCTGCCTGTCTTTGCTGGGCCTGCTTCAGGTCCGTGATGTCCAGAAAGCTCTCTACAAGGTACCGCCTGCCCTGCCAACAGGTAGGGGTGACGGTCTTGATGATGGGGACCTGCGTCCCATCTGCCCTCAGAAAGACCCTTTCCGAGCGATCCACGGTCTGGCCAAGGTCTGTTATGGGGCATCTACCTTGCTCTGCAGGGCAGACGAACCTGTGGCATATCTTGCCTATGACCTGTTCTCTTGGCAGGCCTACCATGGCTATGGCCCATGCGTTGGCATCTACGATCATATGGGTCTGTTCATCCACGATGAATACGCCGGTAAGTATGGCATTGAAGATGGTATCCAGCCTCTGCTTTGCAGCTGCAAGCTCCTCTGTCTGCTGTCTGACCTTGGCCTCGATCTGTGCATTGAGTTGGCGGAGTTGCTGCTCTGCGGCCTTGCGGGCTGCGATCTCCTGCTGCAGTGCATCATTGGCCTGCTCCAACTGGGCCATAAGCTCTGCTGCATGGGCATTTGCACGCGCAAGCTCCCTTGCCTGCCTCGATAGGCATTCCATTGCCTCTTGCAACCCACGATCACCTATGGCCTTGTCGTTTGCCTTCCAGTCCTGTTGGCGCCTTTGAGCCATTGTAGATCCTTTCCGCTACTATACGAACAGGCATATATGCGATCTAGCCGCATCCGCAAGGTAGGTGGCAACGCCGCCATACTCGATCCCATCTATCAGCTCATCCGGCCTGATGCCCATCAGTTCTACCGAGTTCTGGCATGCGACAAGCCTAACGCCTGCCTGCCTTGCGGTTGCGACAAGCTGCGGCACCGATGCCAGCCCGCCCTTTCGCATCATGCGATCGAAGAGCCTAGGCCCTGCACCCAGTAGGTTGAACCTGGATGTAGGAAGACGCTCGTGGGTGGCCGGAAGAAGCAGCGAAAGCAATGCCTGAAGGGGCCGCTTTCCCTTGAGTCTCCTATCCTTTCGAAGGGCATTCAGGCCCCAGAACGTAAAGAACACCGAGGCCTTCATGCCCATTGCAGCAGCACCTGTGGCTATGACCAATGCGGCATAGAGCCTGTCCATATCCCCGCTGAACGCCACTATGGTAACGCCATTGCCCCTTGGCCGCAGCCCCTGCTCGATACGGTCCAGCCTGGCCTTGACCTGTACCAGCTCCGTGCGGAGCTGGTCTATGGATCCGATCGGCCCAACCTGCTGGTCTGTGCCAAGAGGAGCCATGTCAACTGGCCTTCTCCTTCTTCCTCAATAGCGCCCTCTGTGGCGGGCCATCATGGTATTCCACCAGCTCATTGCCTGTGATCTCTACCCACGCCTCTATGTCAGGGCCAAAGACAGGGTCATCTGCCTCCACCAACAGCGTCTGGCCTTCTGCCAGGTCGTTCATGGCCTGACTGACCTTGACGATCGGCAGTGGGCACCTCAAACCCTTGCAATCTAGGTGTTTATCTGCCATGGTCTGCCCTTTCCTTTATCGGGAAAACCCTGTTATCTATGTCGGCATGCCGCCGGTGGCAGATAACTAGTCTTGATTGCACCTGGCCTTTGGCTATCATCGTCTTTATGGGCATAGGGCAGGAATTCCACAAGGCAACCGCATTGGTAGGCCAGGTACTCGGCCTGAGGCCTGGCAGGATGCAGCCCATCGAGGAGCAGCCAGCCAGGCGGATCTCACTGCCAGTATGCGAGGCATTGGTAGGTCAACTGGATCATGCCATACGCAACCGCAGGTCCATCAGGGACTTCGACCAAAGGCCTATAAAGATCGAACAATTAGCACATCTATTGTTCGCAGGCCTCGGTCAGGTAGACCATGGTCGCACCGTTCCATCTGCAGGTGGGCTGTATCCGCTGGAACTATATGCAATAGCAAACAGGATAGATGGTATAGACAAAGGCCTGTATCGTTATCTGCCAGCTGCACATGCCCTCGAGTTACTGATCCAGCTGGACATATCTGCAGACCTTGCCATCGCATGCCTAGGCCAGGAGTCTATCGCACAGGCAGCGGCAGTCTTCGCGATCGTGGCCCAGTTCGAGAGGACCTGCCGTAAGTATGGGGATCGGGGCTATAGGTACGTATACATCGAGGCAGGGCACATAAGCCAGGATATCTACCTTGTAGCAACTGCCTTGGGTCTGGGATCCGTGGCCATAGGTGCATTCTTCGATAGGCAGGTCAATGACCTATTGGGCCTTGATGGCGAGCGGAAGGCAGCGATCTATCTGCATGCAGTAGGCCACCCGGCCAGCAGCCCTTAGACCGGCACCTCCTGCATCGCCTTTGTGCCGGTCCTGGCCTTGCACCAATCCTGCCACATCTGCCTGTATGCAGCCTCCACGTCCCTGCTGTAGGCCTTGTAGTCACACAGCCTGCTTCGTGCCATGGCCTTGCGGAGGCCCTGACGTATGGCAGCAAGTTGCGTCGTCTGCTTGGCAAGTGCAACGGCCTTTGCTATGTATTCCTTGACCGATGTGCTGGCGAATGCCTCCAGTCCGACCCTGCTGAGTATGCTCAGGCCCACCCTGCTGACATGGTGGCTACCTATGAGGCTTATGACAGGCACGCCCATCCAGAGTGCCTCGCATGTGGTGGTAGTGCCATGATAAGGGAATGTATCGAGCCCTATGTCGGCCTGGTTGTAGAGGTCCAGGTGCTGTATCACGGGCAGCCGGCCCAAGACCGTCACCCGCGATGGATCCACGCCCCTGGATGCAAGGCCCTTTATGTAGAACCTTGCCACCACTGGGTCATCACCACATGGGAACTTCAATAGCAGCCTGCTATCTGGCACCGAACGCAGTATGGCAGCCCATATGTCCATGACGGTGGGGTTGATCTTCTGGTTGTTATTGAACGAGCAGAATGTGACAAAGCCATTGGTCAGTGCAGGCAGCTGCCTGACTGGTGGTGCGAATTCAGGCGGCCTATAGCATATGAAACCCGATGGCAGCCTTATAAGCCGCTCTGTGTAGAATCGCTGTGCATCCGGCAGGTCTGCCCATTGGTCTGTGAAACGGTAGTCGACCTGCTCCAGTCCGGTCGTGTCAGGATAGCCCAGGAAGCTGACCTGTATGGGTGCAGGCCTGCGTGCGAGGACGAATAACCTATTGTCTGTTGTGTGGCCTGCAAGATCCACTAAGATATCGATCTTATCTTCTGATATGAGCCTGAAGACATCCTGATCGGATAATGGCCTTATGTTCCTGTATACATCGAACTTTGCCTTGAACCTCTCTGTCACATCGTCTTGCCTGGCCACATTGCCATAGCCGATCAGCTCCACCTGCGCACGATCGTGCCCATCCAATAGGGACTCGAAGAAGTATGCCACCGAATGCCCGTAGAAGTCGGGCGAGATATATCCGATCCTCAGCCTCCTATCCGGATCAGGGTCATTGTCGTGGTCGGTCCTTGCCACGGAGGTAGGTGCATAGCGGCTTGCCCAGAGTCTGTGCTGGTCATAGACGTATTGCGGATCTAGGTTCTGCAACTGGTGAAGATGCCAAAGCAGCTTCGAGTGGACGATCCTATCCTTTATGGAGTCGGACACCCATTGCAGTATGGCAACACCATCCTCGCACGAGCCTGCCTTTATGAGATAGCCTGCAAGTATGGCCTGCAGACGCAGGTTCTCTGGTGCGATCTCCAAGGCCTTCTTTACGTATTTTACCCCATCCCAAAGCCTGCCCTGTGATACGACCATCTCTGCGAGCATGACATATGCAACAGGCTCTGGCCTCTTCTCCAGGAATCTCAGGAACCATTCCTCTGCCTGGCTGTACCTTCCGACCCTCGAGAGTATGGTGGCGAGCACGAATGCCGCATCCAGGAATAGCTCCTCTGGCTGGATGCTGCTTACCTGTTCTATGGCCTTTTCATCCAGGATCGCGTTGGCGTTACGCACCTCGCCATGCTTCAATGCTGCTAGGGCATCCAGCAGGCAGTTAGGCAACCCATCCCTCTGGATACTCAGCCGCAGGTCCCTGCATTCAACGACCTCAAAGTTCAGTCGCCCGGGCCTGGCCTTACTAGCCCTCAGGCAAGCCGGTTTGTTGCTCATGCCCTACCTCCTCACTCTGCTATGGCCTTCCATCCCTGATGCAGTATCTCGAGCAGGGATATGACCTCCTGGATGATCTGCTTATCTGCCTTTATGTTTGCCTGGTTGAGCCTGCGGTTCATGTATAGATACAGGCTCCTGAGGTTCTGTGCGATCTGGCCACCGAGCTCCATGTTCAGGACCGAGTTCAGCTCCCAGATGATGTCCTGGGCCCTGCCAATGTACCTGCCCTTTGCGATATAGTCCTTTGCATCTATCTGCTCCATGGCCATCCTCAGGAACCTGATCGCCCCTTCATAGAGCATCACCACCAGCTTACCCCTATCCATCGTGGTGATGGCGGTCTCTTTGTATGCGTCAAGTATGTCCACCATGGCAGTACCCCTGGCCAAGAAAAGGGGGAGATGATGCCAGATCATCTCCCCCATGGATCACCAACTACCTTCTTACCGCAGCAGCGTCAATGCCATCTGAGGCATGGCGTTCGCTTGTGCCAACATGGCCACACCTGCCTGTGCCAATACGTTCGTACTGGTCAGCTTGGCCATCTCTGTTGCAACATCCACATCGCTGATACGGGACTCTGCTGCCTGGAGGTTCTCGATCTGGATCTGGAGCACCTCTACTGCGCTTTCCAACCTGTTCATCTTGTAGCCAAAGGCCGCACGGGCATTATCCTTTGTGGTTAGCGCGGACTCAAGTGTAGTCAGCGCGCTCTGTGCTGCGTCTGCAGTCAGGATGTTCAGCGCAGGGGCCGCCTCATCAGACCACCACTCAGTACTTGAGGTGACTGTCATACCATTGACTGTCGCGGATATGCCGTTGCCAAGCGTCAGGCTAACGCTTCCGCCAGCTGCGCTGGTAGTAGCAGATACTACCCTTATCCTGTAGACATTGTGGGTGTAATCGTAGAATGCCTCCGCTGCATCATTGTCACCATAGGGGTCGCCCGTCAGTCCCTGGGCGGCAAGGTTGATGGCATCAACGATCTCACTTATAGAGTAGGTATCAGCAGCAAGTGTGACAGGAATCGTCTGATCGCCGCTGAAGCTTATGGTGAGTGTGGACGCATTTGCGTTGCCCCCAAGAACGAGCCAATCGTCATTTAATCCCTCTGCACCAGCTTCCCACTCTGTCTCGACCTTCCATCCGCCCTGGCCCGTCTGTATGTCCAGCCCTTCCGGTGTCATGTCCACGTTTGCAACGTCGATGGTATCGGTAGTCCCCACGTGGATTTTCAACTGGCCTGAGCCAGAGTTGAGCATGGCGATGTTGTTGAACTTTGTGGCATTTGCCACACGCTCTATCTCCTCCGCCATCTCCTCGAACTCCTCGTTCATGATCTGCCTTTGGGCGTCGGAGTACGAACCTGTGGCCGCCTGTTCTGCCAGCTCCTTCATCCTTATGAGGTTCTGGTCGATCACGGCCATGGCCGCCTCCATGGTCTGGAGCATGGATATGCCATCCTGGGCGTTGCGTGTACCTTGCGTCAGCTGCGCTATATCTGCACGCACCAGCTCCCTTACTGCCATACCTGCTGCATCGTCCTTTGCACTTACGATCCGTAGGCCGCTGGATAGCTTCTCTACGGACTTTGCCAAGGCGTCGTAGGCATTGCCCAAGTGCCTTGCAGTCGTTGCTGCCATGATATTGTTCTTGATCGCAAGCATAATCGACTCCTTAAAACCAAGTCCTCTTGTTCTTGGCCATACCTAGCCCAATCCGACCGGCCCGCCATCCTGCCAGGCCACGTCCATCGATCTTCTTGTCCAGATTATCGGCGAATACAATCGCAACTTTAGCCCTTGTACCGATTTTCCGCTGGCCATGTTCCTGGACCTGTAAAATCGGCCCGGATCCAACTGATGGCAATGCAAAGGCCACTGGATAGGCGAAAACCTACAAAAAAATCCAGGAACATAACTGCCTGTTACGAAAATAATCTTGTAGGATCTACAAGGTTATTGGGCCTTATGGGTAAGAGCCTTCAGAGGCAGGATAGGAGTTGGTATGCAGGCCATAAGCAAGGAGGCGATCGCCGAACAGGCAGCAGCATTCATAGAACAGGGCACAGGGCTCCTGGGTAAGGGCGACTATGCAGGTGCTGCAAGGGCATTTACAAGGGCCATATACCTCAGACCTGACATTGCAGAGCTCAGGTACAACCTTGCCCAGGCATACAAGAAGGCAGGTGACCTAAAGGCCGCTGCCCTTGCATTGCAACAGGCCATACAGATAAGGCCTACATTTGCCATGGCCCACTTCGAGCTTGCTGGCCTTTATGCCAAACAGAGGCAATATGACCTTGCTGCAAGGCATTACCAGAAGCTCATAGAGCTAAGCCCTGACCTTGCCACGGCATACAACAATCTGGCCACGGTCCTTTTGGAGGCCGATCAGCCAGAGAAGGCTATAGCTTATGCTAGAAAGGCCTTAGAACTCAGCCCAGACCAACCAGGCCCGTATCTGAACCTAGGTGTTGCCTTGACCAGGTGCAACAGGCTGGATGAGGCATTGAAGGTATTACAGGATGCGGCCAGCAGGTTCCAGGACAATGCGGATGTCTTGACTAACCTAGGTGCGGTCCTGCACAAGCTGGGAAGATACGAGGATGCCCTACAGGCATACCAGAAGGCGGTATCCACAAGGCCTGAGAATGTGATCGCACACTTCAACCTGGGGCTACTGCTGCTGGTGACTGGCAGGTTCGAGCAGGGCTGGCAGGAATATGGATGGAGAAAGAGGCTAGATGAGATACAAAAAGAGTTATCAAGGCGTGGCCTCGGTCATCCACAGTGGCAAGGCGAGGATATTGCAGGTAAGACCATCCTGATACATCACGAGCAAGGTATAGGCGATACCATACAGTTCGTAAGGTACATACCTATGGTAAAGGCCAAGGGGGCAAGGGTCCTATTGGAGGCGCAGAGGCCGTTGCTTGGGTTGTTGAAGGGGCTCGATGGCGTAGATCAGCTTGTACCATCAGGCCAGGCCCATCAATTCCAATGCGACATCCAGGCATCGGTGATGGACCTGCCTGGGATATTCGATACCACGATCCACACCATACCATCCAATGTACCTTACATACACCCCGATCGGCAGGCCATCCAGGCATGGTCTCAGCGTCTGCCTGACAAAAGGCCGAGGGTAGGGCTCGTTTGGGCAGGCGCCCCAAGGCACAAGGATGACAAGAATCGGTCCATACGCCTGGATCAAATTGCCGACCTTTGCCGGATAGAGGGCATATGCCTTGTAGGCCTCCAAAAGGGCCCTGCAAGGGCGCAACTAGTCAATAGGCCGGATCTACCCATAATAGACGTATCCCCGCAATTGACTGATTGGCTCCAGACCGCTGCAGTGATCGCAAACCTGGACCTTGTGATATCCGTGGATACTGCGGTCCTGCACCTAGCAGGTGCCATGGCAAGGCCTGCATGGGGGCTCATATCGTACGTACCGGACTTCAGGTGGCTATTGGACCGAGACGACAGCCCTTGGTATCCCACAGTAAGGCTCTTTAGGCAAGGCCAGGACCGCGATTGGGCGCCTGTCATAGCCAGGGTGGCAGATGAACTGAGGGGGCTTGTTGGCCGATGACGCAAGGGACCACTGACGCCGGAGGATTCCTGCAGGCCGCCATCCAGCACCACAAGGCAGGTCAACTCGAACAGGCAGAATGCCTGTACAGGCAGGTATTGGACACAGGCAGCCAAAATGGTTTGGCCCTGTATGGCCTGGGCCTGATCGCGATCGCAAGGCACGCATACGAGCAGGCAATAGAGGCATTGAATATGGCCACAGCCATAGACCCAGACCAGCCATCCTTCTACAACGCCTTGGGTGTGGCACTCGACAATGCAGGCAGGCCTGACGAGGCCATTGCCGCATTCAGGCAGGCGACCATGCTCAAGCCGGATTTTGCAGAGGCCTACAACAACCTGGCCATCACGCTCCAGGCCCAAGGCAGGTTGGAACAGGCCATAGAGGTCTGCCGCAGGGCGATGATGGCCGATGCCGGATTCGCAAAGGCGTACTATACGATGGGCTATTGCCTTGCGGGCCTGGGCAAGCTCGAGCAGGCGGTCGAGCATTACAAGAAGGCCATAGAACTGGATGGATCCATGGTGGAGGCCTACAACCAGCTGGGGGTATTGCTATCGCAGGCAGGGCTGTATGATCAGGCGATAGCCTACCTCCAAAGGGCGATAGGGCTCGCACCTGATTATGCCCAGGCACACAACAACCTAGGTATAGCCTTTCGTGCAAGAGGGGATATCGACAAGGCGATAGGATGCTACAAGGAGGCCATAAGGCTGGATCCTGAGTTCCCTGAGGCGTACTACAACCTTGCAAATGCATACATCCAAGAAGGGCTCTTCGACCCGGCCCTCGATTGCTGCCAGAAGGCCATCCAGCTCAAGCCCGACTATGGCCAGGCATACAACCAGATGGGTATAGCCTTGGCAGAGAAGGGATTGTATCAGCAGGCCATCGACCTCTATCGCAAGGCCATAGAACTGGATGCCAGCCAGGCCGAATTCTACAACAATATTGCCATCTGTTACAGGGAGCTGGCCCAGTACGATCTGGCGGTTCAGAACTACCTGAAGGCCATAGAGATAGAGCCGACATTCGCACAGGCATACTGCAACCTGGCCAATGCATATAGGGAGATGGGCAATTGCGACAAGGCCCTGGAATGCTACGACAAGGCCATAGCCCTGAAAGGCGACTATCCCGATGCACAATGGAACAAGGCAGTGGTGCTACTGCTGAAGGGGCAGATGAAGGCAGGCTGGCAGCAGTATCACTGGCGGTACAAGGCCAAGCTGGACACCAAGCTATATCCATACCAGTGGTCCAAACCCAGATGGGAAGGCCAATCGCTATCCGGCAAGACCATATTGGTCCATTGTGAGCAGGGTCTGGGGGATGCGATACAATTTGCCAGATACGTGCCTATGATCAGGGCCTTCGAGCCAAGCAGGATCATACTCGAGGCCTGGCCACCGCTTGTAAGGCTCTTTGCCAGGATCGATGGTGTGGATCAGGTAGTCAAGGCCCATGCAAAGGCCTTGGAGCAACATGTGGACGTGGTGGTATCCGTGATGGACCTACCTGCCATATTCCAGACCGACCTTCAGACCATACCGAACAAGGTCCCATACCTATACCCAGACCAGGAACAGTTCAAGGCCTGGCAGGATCGCCTTGATCGAGGCTCCATGAACGTAGGGATCGTCTGGGCAGGTAGGCCTACACATGGCAATGACAAGAATCGCTCCTGCAACCTGGAGTACTTCATGCCTTTGACCAGGATCCAAGGCGTCCGTATCTATGCCCTACAAAAGGGCCCTGCCAGCCAACAGTTGGCAAGATCGGGCTGGCCTGTGGAGAACCTGGCGGATGGGTTCGAGGACCTCATGGATGCGGCATCTTGCGTGGCTGCCCTGGATCTGGTCATATCCGTAGATACCGCGATGGCACACCTTGCAGGTGCCCTTGCAAGGCCTGTGTGGACACTACTGCCATTTGCACCCGATTACAGGTGGATGCTCGACAGGGCTGATAGCCCATGGTATCCGACTATGCGCCTGTTCCGACAGCCCAGGCCCAGGGATTGGAAGGGCGTGTTTGAACAGGTACGGCAGCAGCTCTCGGAACTTACACGGTCCAAGGCCTCTGCTAGTACTGGCCGCTGATCTGGGACCAGCGTACTGGGCCCTTGTCTACCTCTGTCAGTTCCACCGATCCTATCATCCAACGATTGCGATGCTTGGTCATGGTCAACTGGGCAACTGCAAGGACTATGGGCTTGTAGTTCTGCGCAACAATGCTATTGGGTTCGAAGGTGGCCATGACCGAGATGAGCACATTAGCCTTGTTCTTGCCCAACTGGCCTATCCCCTGGCCCAGGATCCTCAGCGTAGCTAGGGGAGAATTGGCAAAGGCCACCTGGGCATGGCGCAACAACTGGTCCTTGTCCCTGTGCATAGAATCGCTGTAATCCTCAGCCAAGACGTCGGCTATGGCGGTCAGGTCCTCATGCTCCGCTGCCTTGACGGCCATCCTCACCGTTGCCTGGATCTGCTCGCGGTCTGTGGCCACTAGTAGGTCCAGACCGAAGGCAAGACAGACCACCGCCAGTGGCAAGAGCCACTGCCATTGCCGCTGTCTGTCGGGCCAGATCGCCCTGTATACGACCACTGCAAGGTGGACAAATACCGCCACGATCAACAATAGATAAGGCTGTTCGAATACGGATGGCACTAGTTCCTCAATGACTGCACTGGTGCAGGTATCCTGCCGCCGCGGTTCAATAGGCCTGGTGATGCGATGTTGGCCACGTCCATCACCGGGGCAGAGCCCAACAGGCCGCCCATGTGCAGGACCTGGCCTGCCTTCTTGCCAGGGGCCGGGATGATCCTGACACCTGTGGTCTTTTGGTTGACCACGCCTATGGCCAGCTCGTCCGCAATGATCGCAGAGATGACCTGTGGGTCGGTATCCCCTGGCACTGCAAACATGTCCAGGCCCACCGAGCAGATGCTGGTCAAGGCCTCGAGCTTCTCCAGTCCAAGGGAGCCCTTCTGGACCGCCTCTATCATCCCAGCATCCTCGCTGACAGGGATAAAACATCCAGAAAGACCGCCCACATTGCCAGATGCCATGGCACCGCCCTTCTTTACCGCATCTATCAACAAGGCCAACGCAGCAGTAGTCCCAGGTGCGCCCATGGCCTTTACGCCCATAGCCTCTATGATCCTTGCAACCGAATCGCCTGCTGCTGTGGTCGGGGCAAGGGATATATCCACGATACCGAAAGGTACCTCCATGGTGGATGCGATCTGCCTTCCTATCAGCTCCCCTGCCCTGGTGATCTTGAAGACGGTGCGCTTTATCACCTCAGATAGTTCCGTCAGGTCGCAATCAGGATTCTGCGCGACCACATTCCTGACCACGCCAGGGCCAGAGATCCCCACATTTATGGAGAAATCTGGCTCACCGATGCCATGGTGAGCGCCTGCCATGAAGGGATTGTCCTCAGGTGCGTTGGCAAAGACCGCTATCTTCGCACAGCCCACCCCTGTCTTGGACCTATAGGCAAGGTCCTTGAGCATGGGGCCACATCTAGCAACCGCATCCATGTTTATCCCCGCTGCAGACGAGGCCAGGTTCAAGAACCCGCAGACACGCCGCGTGGCTGAGAGGGCCTGAGGTATCGCATCCATAAGTAGCTGGTCTGCAGCGGTCATACCCTTTTGCACCATCGCCCCGAAGCCGCCGATGAAGTCGATCCTGGCCTTTCTTGCAGCGCGATCCATGACCTTGGCTATATGAACCGCAGTCCTGATGTCACGCCTGAGGGGCTCCAGGAGTATAGCAACAGGTGTCACGGCAATCCTGCGATTGGTGATAGGTATGCCGTACCTCTGCTCTATCTGGTCTGCGGCCTCGTTGAGCCTGATGCCATATTGGACGATCCTCTCTGCGATCCTGGCAGAAAACCTCGCCAGGTCCCTGTCCATGCAATCCTTGAGGTTCATGCCCAATGTCACCGTCCGGATGTCAAAGTGGTGGTCCAGTGTCATCCGGACCGTCTCGTAGACCTCTTCGATCGAGATCCGCATCGCTAGACCCTGTGCATGGCCTCGAATATACGCTCATCATGGAGGGTTATCTGGAGGTCCAAGGCCTTTGCCACCTTGTCCAGTCTCTTCTTGAGCGTGGTAAGTGGCACATTCGCGCCAGATACATCCACGGCCATGGTCATGACAAACGTGTCCTCCATAACACGCTGGTCAACATCCAGTATGTTCACATTCGCCCTGGCGAATGTCACTGCGAGCCTCGCGATGATCCCCACCCTGTCCTTGCCTATGACCGTGGCTATGCAGACCTGTGGCCTGGTTTGCCTTGACATGTCTTCGTCTCCTCAGGCCAGGATGCCTACAGATCCCAGCCTTTTCTGCAATTGTGCAAGCCGAGTATGATTGGTCATATCCGGCTGTAATGGCGTAATGGTAATGAACCCCTGGAAGAGCATCATGGTATCCGTGGCATGCTCATCGGGCCTGTGCTGACCGCAAGACAGCATGAAACTGCCACCTGGCAGGTCACCAGCAGGCAGATAGCACTCCTCGAAGCCGTTGGTAGACTGGGGTACGACCGCAATGCCTTTAGGACAGACCTCATCCAGATTGGGCAGATTGATGTTCAGCACCTCGCCAACAGGCACCGGCAGTATCGCCCTTATGATCCTCATGGCATGATCTGCAGCAGCGTCGAAGTCCATGTTCTGGCCCGCGGCAAGGCTCACTGCCACTGCAGGTATCCGCATGAACGCGGCTTCTATTGCAGCAGCAACGGTTCCAGAATAGTAGACATTGATACCCACATTCGCCCCGTGGTTGATACCAGATACCAACAGGTCTATCGGGCCTTCGTGCAACTGCATGGCAGCCAGCTTTACACAATCCGCAGGCGAGCCATGCACACCATAGCCAGAAAAAAGCCCATCTATGGTGACCTTGTTGCACACTAGCGGCTGGTTGAACGTGATGCTGTGACTGGTACCGGAACGGCAATCGATCGGCGCGACCACCGTCACCTGACCCAGATCGGAGAGCCTCCTGTACATGGCAGCAAGGCCCGGTGCAAAGATACCGTCGTCGTTGGTCAGCAAGATCCTCATGGCAACCCCAGATCTGGCCTTATTCTAGGGATCCCGCCAGCGGCTGTCAATTGACAGGGCCGTTTGGACACCTAGAATCGCGATCATGGAGCTTGCATCGTCGGTCTTTACCAGGCAACAGGCCCGCGACTTCGACAGGTGGGCCATGCAGGTCATCGGGATACCTGGCATCGTCCTTATGGAGAATGCAGGCAGGTCCGCTGCGGCATTCGCCACGGAGAAACTGGACCAACTTGGCGGCAATAAGGTCTTCGTCATCTGCGGTACCGGCAACAATGGTGGGGATGGGCTTGTGATCGCAAGGCATCTGATCAATCAAGCCAGATCCGTCTGCGTTGCGATCTACGGGGACCCAGCCAGGCTCACGGATGACACAAGGCTGAACATGCAGGTCCTCCAGAGGCTAGGACAGAAGATCCATATCATCGATCCTGTTGGGCCAGATCCGCTGCAAATCCTCTCACGTCTGGCCGGGGATTCAACGATTCTTATTGATGCGATCCTTGGCACTGGCCTGGCAGGTCAGGTCAGGCCGGATATCGCCAGGCTCATCCATGCAGTCAACGCACTGGATAGACCCACACTTGCGGTGGACATACCCTCTGGCCTGGATTGCGATACAGGCCTGCCGCTAGGCGCGGCCATCAAGGCAAGATGGACGGTGACATTCGCTGCAAACAAGAAGGGGTTCTTGTCTCCGAATGCCAGACCTTATACAGGCCAGGTAGTGGTGGCAGACATAGGGATCTCGCCGATGGCCTGGCTAGAAGGCACCAGGCAATAATGCCTTACCCCTGTAGCCGATCAGGTATAGGAACGTATCGTAAGGGATGATCGGCAGCATCAGCCTGACTGCCCGCTCTTGGATGGCAGTGTACTGCTCGTATTGTCTGAGCGACTGCTCGTATCGCTGCTGGGCGAGCGGGTCGATCTGCAACTGTTGATCGGCCGGCCTCGGTGGCACCACTGGGGGCCTGCCTAGGATCACCCCATCCAGCAGGGCAGATATCTCGCCTGTGGTCTCTGCACCCCATCGCTCTATAAGGCTACTTATGGCCTGCAGGCCATCTTGATCAGGGCGGCCATCACGATCTACGTCAAACTCGCCTACCAAGGCAAACCTGTAGACCTTCTCCTTGTCCCAGATCAGGTTCACGGCCAAGTCATCCACAACGATCGGCCTACGGGGGTCCTTGCTGACCACACGTGCCCTGCAGCTATCGGGCATGATATCGAAGACCTCCACCTCTGCCTTACCCTTTCCGTCTGGAGGGACCGCACCTGCACCATCATAGATGGCAAATGTCAGACCCATGTATATCCGATCCCTGCTGCCAAGGTTCAGGTAAACAACATCCGCATAGTCCTCCACTACCGTCACCCTGCCATCTGGCCTGTATAGCTCCATGGCCCTGTTCGGATCTGGCTCCACCTTGTGGACCTTTTCCAATGCAACCTGGAGCCTATCAGTCAACTGACCGATCAAGGCCTTGGCATCAGCGAGCTCCTTGTCCAGTTGCAACGCCCTCTGCCGCTCCTGGTCTAGTTTGATCATCAGGTTCTTTGCCCTCTCCTCGGAGGACTGATATACCTGCTGCTTGTACTCCTCCGCCTGCTTGTTGGCCGCCAGCAATTGCTGCCTCAGCTCCTCTACCTTGCGGTTCAGCTCCTGCTCCTTGTCCTTGCTTGCCTTGACAAGGTCATCCATCCTGGTCTGGAGCTTCTGCATCTGCTTGCGCAGTTCGTTGTTTGCCTCCACCTGGGCATCCATCGCAGCAATCAGCTTCCTGGTAACCGGCACAAGGCCTGTGTTCGGATCCAACGCCTCGCCAGCGAGAAACCGCTGAGCTGCCTGCAAGACCTCGGCAACCCGTGTCTGAGCGCCGCTTGTCCTGACCTCTGCAGGCGTGGACTCACCCGGTACGCCCATCAAGAGCGTGTAAAGCTGACCGTGATACGCCAAGGCCGTGCCTAGCCAGGAATCACCACCCTGCCTAGCTCCCACCAGGCTGGCCAACTGGGCCGCCTCCGATCTGTTGACCACCTCATCCAACTGCCTCTGTAGGTCATTGGCCTTGGTCTTATAACTTTCCGAGTTGGCATATGACCATACGGCCACTACTGCTGCAATGAGAAAAAGTGCCACGAAGATCACCAATGTGACCATCGTGGTATCCTGCTGTCTCTTCCCTGCGGGCATCCGGGGCTCCTAACAAAAAGTCCATCTTTTTTGCTGAACAAGGTTTACCTATATTATCTTTTTGGACCCCCTACGAGTCAACAGAAAAAGGCCAAGGGCCTGGGATAGACCTATTCAATCCCCCTCCTTTGCAAACACAATACCACACCGTCAGTGGCACCCTTGCTGCACACGACCCTGGCCTGCTGACCCGGATCCAGGTCCACTGCACCACTGAACCTGCCTGCTATGAGCAGGTCCCCATTTGTTCCCAATGCAACCGCCCATTGCCCTGGCCAGAATAGCGGCTCATCCTCCATGACCGTGGCCTCAACCACGCTATCCCACCTGACAGATCCCAAACGCCTGCCCATCGGGTCTATGGTGGTCAGGATCAGGCTTGACCTGGCAGCCTTGCTCGCCCCTGCCTGCACCTGCTCGAACAAGGCATAGGTCAGGCCATCATGGTCCATCACCGCTGCAACCGCTGCAGATTGGAGCGATGGATCCGGGTCTGTGTAGGTCCAGTTGTAACCGCCATCACCTGGCCAATTGCCGATGAATCCTGCACCTACGCATTGATGGTCTGAGAATCTATAGTCCTCGCCCTCGGTCGGGTCTAGATCCACCAGCAGGCTAAATGCCCCTGCTACTAGGACCTGATCGCCCGGCCCTGCGGCCAGGCCGCAAAGGATATCGTATCCTGCCCCACTGAGGTTCCCTGTCCATACGTACCTTCCATCCCTATCTAGCCTGGTCACGAATACATCCCAATCCCCGTGGAATGGCCTGTAGTCCACGCCAGGGCCTGGGTCGAAGTCTGCAGGGCAGTTATAGGTCCCACCAACGTACAGGCCCGATTGCCTCGTCAGGCAGATACTGGATGCCTTTGTATACAGGGTCCCGCCTATGACCTGGGTCCAGACATACCTGCCATCAAGATCCCACCTGCTGACGAAGGTGCTGATATAGCCCCTTGGAGACCTGACATCAAGGCCTGGGCCTGGATCAAAGTCCACCCTGCCGCTGAAAAGACCTGTAATGTAAAGACCAGTATCATCTACAGCGATATCCCCGACTGCAACCTGTGCCTCGGCCCCGCCAATTGTCGCAGCCCAGCCGACCCTGCCATCAGGCCTTACCTTGCAAACAAGCCCGTCGGCAAGGCCAGAGGCCGTTCTAGTAGCCATGGAAGGACCTGGGTCTACGTCTATTCGGCTGCGGAATGCCCCTGTAAGGTATAGGTTGCCGTTTGGGTCGACACCGATCCCGCCTAGGATCTCATCCCAAGGCCCACCAAAGGCCTCGATCCACTGGCACTGCCCGTATGGGCTGAGCCTTGCAATGAAGAGATCCGCCCCGCCTTCAGATACCAGGGCTTGGGCCGTAGCACCTAGCTTGCCATCAAACCTACCTGCCACAAAACCATAGCCATTGGGGTCGATGGCCACGTCCAGGCACTCCGCCCAACCTTGCTCGTCCCCTGGGAATACCAAAGACCAGGCAAGCCCATGGAGGACCTCCTGCCCTGATGCCAAACCCACTATCGAAAAGATCAAGAAAGGGCCTACCCCCCAAATCCGAACTATGCCGAGCACTGCCGCCACCCTCCAAATAGAATCTAAGCAATATTGCTTGAACGAAGATTCTTTGCCTATCTTATTATAGTCGCTCTCATTTGAGTTTGCAAGCAGGTGCATCATTCGGACCTATTGCAGGTCCTTGGCATCTACGTATAATACTCCATAGTTGTATGCGGGCGTAATTCAGTGGCAGAATGCCAGCTTCCCAAGCTGGACGTCGTCGGTTCGAATCCGATCGCCCGCTTAGGGTAGAGCACGTAGGTAGCTCCTTGGAGAAACGGCTATATCCGGCCCTCCGATCCCAGATCAAGATCGGATGAGAACCGACATGTGCCACAGGCACACCGGTTCGACACCGCAGGTGCCGCAAGCCAGCACATTGTGCTGGCGCAGCGAATCCGATCGCCCGCTTAGGGTAGAGCACGTAGGTAGCTCCTTGCAGAAACGGCTATATCCAGCCCTCCGATCCCAGATCAAGATCGGATGAGAACCGACATGTGCCACAGGCACATCGGTTCGACACCGCAGGTGCCGCAAGCCAGCACATTGTGCTGGCGCAGCGAATCCGATCGCCCGCTTAGGGTAGAGCACGTAGGTAGCTCCTTGGAGAAACGGCTATATCCAGCCCTCCGATCCCAGATCAAGATCGGATGAGAACCGACATGTGCCACAGGCACATCGGTTCGACACCGCAGGTGCCGCAAGCCAGCACATTGTGCTGGCGCAGCGAATCCGATCGCCCGCTATTGCCCTCGGACCTGCACGAATAGGCGTCTATTGCGGGGGCCGTCGAACTCACAGAGGTATATGCCTTGCCAGGTCCCGAGCCATAGCCTGCCAGATTTGATCAGGACCTGGACGGTGCAGCCAACGAGCGAGCTCTTGCAGTGCGCGTCAGAGTTGCCCTCGCCATGCCTGTAGCCGGGCCTATCTGATGGGACGACCTCGGAAAGGACCATAAGGATGTCATGTATTACGGATGGGTCTGCATTCTCGTTTATAGTCACTGCTGCAGTGGTATGCGGACAGAAGACGATGACATCGCCATCCTTTATCCCAGAGCCTTCGACGAGCCTGCAGATCTGGTCGGTGAGATCTACCATCTGGTTCCGACTGCTGGTCCTTACAGACAGTTCCTCTTGTAGGATCATCATGCCAATACCACCTACATCTGATCAACGACGCTGATGCCCAAAAGACCTAGCCCGTGCCTTATAGTCCTGGCGGTAAGATCGCACAATAAGAGCCTTGTTGGCCTGCGATCCGGGCCTGCATCCAACACCGGACATGTGTTATAGAAGCCGCTAAAGCACTGGGCCAGCTCATAAAGATATGCAGTCAAATAATTAGGCCTGAAGTCCTCCATGGCCATCTGAAACGCCTCGCCATAGCGGATAAGGCATTTGGCCAGACGCAATTCATCAGGCTCGGTCAGGATCGGCCTGGCCAACCGGGCCAGCTCCGTCTCCAGATCGATCCCCTTTTCCTGTGCCTTTCTGCCTATGGACCTGATCCTGGCATATGCATACTGCATATATGGAGCGGTGTTGCCTTCTAGCGATAACATCCGATCGAAGCTGAACTGGTAATCGCTGGTCCTGTTTGTCGAGAGGTCCGCGTACTTGACCGCGCCTATGCCTACCGCCCTGGCGATCTGGGCCTTGGTCTCTGGGGCAAGGCCTGGGTTCTTCTGCTCCACCACTGCCATGGCCCGATCTACGGCCTCCTCCAAGAGGTCCATCAGCTTGACATTCTCACCAGACCTAGTCTTCAATGGCCTGCCATCTTCCCCCAATACGGAGCCAAACGTCACATGCTCCAACTGGATATCAGGACCTGCCCACCCAGCCCTTCTGGCAGTGGCGAATAGCATCTGGAAGTGCAGTCTCTGTCTGGCATCGGTGACATATATGATCCTATTGGCACCCAAATGTCCTATCCGGTAGCGGATGGCAGCCAGGTCGGTGGTTGCATATAGATAGGCACCGTCGGATTTCTGCACGATGAAGGGTACAGGCTGGCCATCCTTGCCTACGATGCCATCGAGGAAGACACAGAGGGCCCCTTCCGATTCTACTGCAATCCCTTTTTCCCTCAGTTCCTTGACAACCTCCGGCAGCATCGGATTGTAGAAGCTTTCCCCACGCTCATCGGCCCTTGTCAGGCCCACACCCAGAAGGTCGTATACACCCTGGTAATGCCGCCTCGATGCCTCCACAATCCTTTGCCAGAATGCCACCGCCTCAGGATCCCCTGCCTGCAGGCTCACCACAGCTCCCCTTGCCTGCTGGGCAAATGCAGGATCCGAATCGAACGCCTGCTGCGCCTGCCTATAGAAGGACTCGATATCCTCCAAGGCCTCAGCGGCCATACGATCCGGCCTGGCCTTGAGGTATGCGATGAGCATCCCAAATTGGGTACCCCAATCGCCTATGTGGTTCTGCCTTATGACCTTGTGGCCTTGGAATTCGAGCATCCTGCATATACAGTCGCCAATGATGGTGCTGCGGAGGTGGCCGACATGCATCTGTTTTGCGACATTCGGGCTGGAGAAGTCCACCACGATAGTCTGCGGCGACGAAGCCCGATCCATGCCGAGCCTATCGCTATCAGCCCAGGTCTGTCTGAGCCTGTTGGCAATAAAGTCGATGCTCAAGGTCAGGTTTATGAAACCAGGCCCTGCCACCTCCACCTTCTGGCAGACGTCATCCAGCCTCAACCTGGAGGCGATCTGGCCTGCCAACACGCGGGGATCCTTCTTCAGTTGCCTTGCTACGGACATGGCCCCATTGGCTTGGTAGTCCCCAAACCTCGGATCTACTGCAGGCTGCACGATCGCAGGCCCTTGCACTCCAGAAATCTGGCCTATGACCTGGCTGATCCTGGACTCCAGTATGGATCGCACCGTCTGCATAATAACCCGTTTTGCTCAGACCTTTTCGCCTATCGGCAACCTGGCCGCCTCGCCCCAGAGCATCTCGAGGTCATAGTACTGCCTGTATTCTGCAGTGAAAAGGTGTACCACCACCTCCAGGAAGTCCAAGAGTATCCAGTGCGCAAACCTGTATCCCTCCCTGCCAAGCCTGCTTAGCCCATGGGTCTTGGCTAGTTGACAGATCTCATCTGCTACGCTCTTCATCTGCCTGTCGCTACTGCCGGTTGCGATCACAAAGAAGTCCATAGCCGATGAAAGACCCCTCAGATCCAGTATGACTACATCCTCGCAGTGCCTATCCAAAGCCAGCCTTGCCGCTGCCCTTGCAAATGCCAGGGCCACAGGTTCAGCCTCTTCGACGTGGGTCTTCTTAGTCCTCTTTGCCAAGCCTACATCGTCCTCCCAAAAAAGGCAGGGTGGCCGCAGCCACCCTGCCTGATCCAGTCCTGATCACCGGTGCAACGATAATCACTTGCTTCCCAGGCCGAGCCATTGGCTGACCATAGGCGAAAACTTGACTACCACACCTGCGAATACCACACTAACCATGGTCATCAATTTTATCAAGATATTCAGGCTCGGACCGGATGTGTCCTTGAACGGGTCCCCTACGGTATCTCCTATCACTGCGGCCCCATGCACTGGGTTCTTGCTGCCATCTGGGAGCTTCTTTCCACCATATGCCCCCTTCTCTATGTACTTCTTTGCATTGTCCCATGCACCACCGGAGTTGTTCAATGTGATGGCCAACACGAATCCAGCGCTCAAACTGCCTGCCAGAAGCCCCATCACACCGGGCACACCTAGCAGCAGCCCTGTCGCTACCGGCACTATGATCGCAAGCAGGGAAGGCAAGATCATGGCCTTCTGTGCACCTGCGGTGGATATGGATACGCACCTGGCATAGTCGGGCTTATCCTTGCCCTCCATGATCCCAGGCCTTTCCCTAAACTGCCGCCTGACCTCCTCCACCATCGCGCCTGCAGCACGGCCAACTGCCCTGATGGTCATTGCACAGAAGATGAAGGCCATCATCGCGCCGATGAACAGACCACAAAGCAGCTTGGGATTCATGATCGTCAGGTCATATGCCCTGACAAAGTCCATAACAGAGGCGGTGGTGGGGTTGATGGCACCTGCGATCCCTTCCTTCACACTAAAGATCACATCACCAAGCCTGTAGATCCCATCTGCACTTGCCATAGACATCTTCTTTAACCATACCCTGATCTCCTCTATGTAGGCCGCCAACAAGGCCATGGCCGTAAGTGCAGCCGATCCTATTGCAAACCCCTTTCCTGTAGCTGCGGTGGTATTGCCGAGGGCATCCAGTGCATCGGTCCTCTTTCTGACCTCAGGCCCAAGGTGGCTCATCTCTGCATTGCCACCAGCATTGTCCGCAATGGGCCCATAGGCATCCGTAGCCAGGGTTATGCCCAGTGTAGAGAGCATACCGACAGCGGCAAAGCCTATGCCGTAGAGGCCTTGAGATAGGTCGCTAAACCCGCCGGCGAATGCAAAGGCTGCTATGATACCGATCACGATCGTGATGACCGAAAGGCCTGTAGAGCTCATGCCCACAGAAAAGCCATAAAGGATCACGGTAGCAGGGCCCATCTGTGCCTGCCTTGCGATCTCCTTGGTGGGGCTGTATTCGTCAGAGGTATAGTACTCTGTCAACTGGCCTATGATCACACCTGCGATAAGGCCACTGACGACAGCACCAAACAGCCCCCACGTGATCCAGCCCAGGTAGGCCATCACGCCGACCGCTACAAGGATAAGGAGCGAGCTAGTGGCAGTACCTGTAAGCAAGGCCCGCAGGAGGTTCCTCTGCGAGGCGTCCTCCTTGGCCCTGACCAGGAATATGCCGATGATCGACAAGACGATCCCTATCCCTGCAACCACCACCGGAGCGATCATGTTCATGACCCTCTGAGATTCGGATGCCACTGCCAGGGCAGCGCCCAATGCCGCGGTAGAGAGGATGGAACCGCAATAGCTCTCGTACAGGTCCGCACCCATCCCTGCCACGTCGCCAACGTTGTCGCCGACATTGTCTGCAATGACCGCCGGGTTCCTAGGATCATCCTCAGGTATGCCTGCCTCCACCTTGCCCACCAGGTCCGCTCCCACATCAGCGGCCTTGGTATAGATCCCGCCACCAACCCTTGCGAACAAGGCCTGTGTGGATGCACCCATGCCAAAGGTGATCATGGTAGTGGTGATCTCGACCAGCTTCTGTCCAGGGTCCATACCAGGCCGGACCAGATAGAGACCGAACAAGGTCAGGCCCTTCTCCATGTGCTCCTTGGTATACACGAGCTTATCCAGGATCAGATACCATAGGGATATGTCCAACAGGCCGAACCCAACCACCACAAGCCCCATCACCGCGCCCGACCTAAATGCCACTTGGAGGCCCTTGTTGAGGCTCTCACTTGCACCCTGGGCGGTCCTGGAGGATGCCTTTGTGGCGGTATTCATCCCCAAGAAGCCACAAAGTCCGCTAAAGAAGCCGCCTGTGAGGAATGCCACCGGCACAAACGGGTTCTGTATCCCCTTGTAGGCCAGTATGGCAAACAAGACCACCAATACCACAAAGACCATGGCGACCACCGTGTACTGCCTGAATAGGTATGCGAAGGCACCCTCGCGGACGTAAGCGGCGATCTCCACCATCGTCTGGTTACCTGGAGGGGCCTGCAGCATCTTCTTGTAGAAGTAATAGGCGAATGCCAAGGCCAGTAGAGATCCGATGGGCCCTATCCACCATATGGCAGGTGTATAATTGACCTGCTGGTCCACATAGTCCACAGGCCCTGGGCTCGTTACCGCCTGGCCAAAGGCCGCTGCAGAAAGGCACACCAAGACGATACCCATACCAGTGATGGTCTTTAGGTAACTCACATCTAGCTCCTTTCAAACACGATCAAGTACTCGGACTGATCCCGGCAAATCGCAACCAGTGTACAGTCCCGCCCAGGATTTGCAACAACCGACATCCCACTCCAAGCCCAGGTCGAGATGCCCACGAACGCAGATCCGCTAGGACGTGCCGGGCCTATGGCCTTGGGTGGTAGCGCTTGTGGATCTCGCGGAGACGCTGGTGGTCTACATGGGTGTAGATCTGTGTGGTGTTTATGCTTACGTGGCCTAGCATCTCCTGGACGGACCTGAGGTCTGCACCCCCTGCCAATAGGTGCGTGGCAAAGCAGTGCCGCAATGTATGTGTGCTAAGGCCCCTAGGCATGCCTGCCCGGAGGGCATACTTGCGGACCAATCGCCAGACCTCTATCCTGCTCAATGGCTTACCAGTGCGACTGAGGAAGAGGTGGTGGCCACTGGGTGGACCTACCAGCTTCGGTCGCAGGTCTGCCAGGTATTGCCAGACCGCATCTATGGCCTTCTGGCCCACAGGTATGACACGCTCCCTGCCTCCCTTGCCTATGCACCTGAGATAGCCGATCTGCAGGTTCAGGTCCTGAATGCTCAGACCTGCCAACTCGCTGGCACGCAAGCCTGTGGCATAGAGCAGTTCCAGGATGGCCTTGTCCCTGAGATAGAAGGGGTCCTCTGGGCTAGGACTGTCTAGCAGCTGGCAGACCTGGGACTTGGAACAGACGGTCGGTAACCTCTGCCATATCCTCGGGCCATCAAGGATCATAGCCAGATCATCCTGGATAAGGCCCCTGAGCTTGCAGTAACGCAGGAACATCCTCACAGCGGCCAGGAAACGCTTTATGGATGTATCGGCCCTGGACCCCTCTGCCAGATGTTGCATGTATGCCTGGATCAGGACAGGATCGATCTGGGATACGGCCTTTATGGACCTGGCATCGCAAAACTGGAGCATCCCCAATAAATCGCGGCCATAGCCAAGGACCGTGTTGGTGGCCAGACCTGCCTCGACCTGAAGGTAATGGAGGAAATGCCCGACGTGCTGACCCATGGGCAGGGCCTGGATCCGCTCGATGATGGCCTGTAACTGGAGATTGCTCACAAAGACCTTATCGGCAATCACTGGCATTGGGGCTGAATCTGGACGAGTATCACAAGCCCGGCCATGGATCTGGTATAATAGGGACATGCACAGGTCTCTGTTGCTTGTAATAGCGGTCCTTTGGCCCTTGGCATCTCTGGGGCAGATAACCATCATCTCGGATCCCGCGGACCTGGTCGTGCCGGAAGGCAGTCAGGCCACATTCCAGGTCATATTCGAGTCAAAGGGCACAGCCCAGGTGGCCTGGTATAAGGTGGCAGGCCCAAACGATATACCCGTCGGCAATGATCAAAGGTCCTCGGCGAGCCTCACCTCGGAGCCGCGCAGGCCTATCTACACCGCCAGACTCACCATCGGCCGAACCTCCATGTCCGATGCGGGATATTATTACTGCTCGATCTCTGATGCATCAGGTCAGGCGATATCGAGCAGGGCCAGCCACCTATCAGTAAAAGGTCTTGTCGCATACTGGCCCCTGGATGGGGCCGATATAGGCGAGGGCGTATTCCTCGATCAGGTCTCTTCTCACCATCTATCGGCCAGTTCGCAGCCACAACTCGCTGTCGGTCCTGATGGCAGGGCCGAAGGAGCCATATCCGTCAGCGGCCCTTGTGGTTGGGCGACCGTTGGGCCATTTGACCTGACCTTGGGCACAGGCGAACTTACTGCAGTGCTCTGGATCAGGCCGATTGCAAGGATAGCCTATATCCCGCCTGATCCAAACGACCCTGCAGCGATCCTGGACCAGGTACTGCAGATGGATGGCAGGTGGCATCAGGTCTGTATGGCATTCGAGGGCAACGATGTCCAGGTCTATCTCGATGGCTGGCCCAGTACCCAGTTGGATGCCCGGACGCCTTCCGATACGGAACTGCTGAGTGCCCTCGGTATAAACAATCCAGGAAGATGGCCATACCGGTGTGAATTGGCCCAGATCAGGATCTACAATGCAAGGCTTGATGTGGCTGCGGTGGCAGACCTCTACGAGCATGTGGTCTGCCAACAGGAGCTGGTGGATCCTGGGGCAATATCTGTTCACGACCCTGCAATCGTAAGGCAGGGGAATACTTACTATGTCTTCTCTACAGGCAAGGGGATCGCCATGAGGCGATCAACAGACCTCTATCATTGGGAATACATAGGCCGGGTCTTCCAAGACCTGCCTGCCTGGATCAGCCAGGAGGTCCCTGGTGTATCCAGCCTTTGGGCGCCAGATATATCGTATAGGGATGGCCGATACTACCTGTACTACGCCGCATCTACATTTGGCAGCAATCGCTCTTGCATAGGGCTGGCAACCAATGTCACGCTAGATCCAGCAGATCCAGATTACCGCTGGGTAGACCATGGTAAGGTCATAGCCAGCACCACCAGCTCCAACTACAACGCCATCGATGGCAATGTCATAGAGGGTGCAGATGGTCGGCTATGGCTGGCATTCGGCTCATTCTGGACCGGGATAAAGCTGACCGAGCTGGATAGGCTGACCGGCAAGCCCATAGATGCATCGAGGCTCGTTCCTATAGCCAGCAGGCCTACCACCGCCATAGAGGCCCCGTTCGTCATCTACAGGCATAGCTTCTACTACCTCTTCGTGTCCTTCGACCTATGCTGCAGGGGGACCGATAGCACATACAACATTAGGGTCGGGCGTGCCAAGCAGGTGACGGGACCTTATTACGACAAGGAAGGCCTGCCCATGACCTCAGGTGGTGGCACCCTAATCGTGGCCGGCGATCAGAGATGGAAGGGACCTGGCCATAATGCCATACTATCCGATCAAGGGCAGGACTACCTGGTCTATCACGCATACGATTCACAGGCAAACGGTGTCAGTGCATTGAGGATCAGGCCCTTGTACTGGTCTGATGACCTTTGGCCGTTGCCTGGCCCTACCATCAGGTCGCCGATCTTGCCCTAGATGGCATACTGCTCAATGGTCTTTAGGAGCACCTCTGGTTTTATGGGTTTCTCGAGCACCGCCTTTACAGGCAACCATTGGTCGTCAGGTTCGAAACCGAAGGGCAGGTTCATCTCCCTCCGTACGCCGGTGACCAATACCACCGGTATACCCTTCAACTGCTGATCGGACTGGAACTGCCTTGCCACATCGAAACCTTCTGACTTGGTGGTCATCATTACATCCAGCAGGATCAGGTCCGGCCTGTATTGCCTGGCCTTTTCTATGCCATCCTTGCCGTTCGATGCGCTGGCGACATCATAGCCCTTTGCATCAAGCAGGTTCACGATAGCATCCACAAAGTCTGGGTCATCATCGATGATCAATATCTTCTTTGACATGTCCAACCGCTCCTATAGATCCACTTGCTTCTAGTCCAGATCCTAATGGCACATCCCGCGACCTTCGCGAGCTGCCGACAGAAAACCCGATGAACCTGCCATTGGCCTTGGCCCATGCCTTTAGGTCATCTATCAAACCATACGCGGCCTTTGGATCCAAGGGCCTGCCAGGGTAGATATCGTATAGGCCATTGTATGGCGCAGGAGTGAAATTGACCATTACAACGTTCGCCCCAGCCATCAATGCATTTATTCGGCCTGGCAGACCCTTTGCGACAGCGAGGGCACTAGTGGCAGGTATGTTCGCATATCTGCACATCAACCTTGCCAGGGCAATAGTCTTCAGCGTCAGATCGACATCGCCTGGTGGATGGCCTGCAAGGGCTGTGCTGGGATGAGGTATGAATGGACCTATGGCCAGCATCTCGAAGCCATGCGACCTGAAGAACAACAGGTCCTCGGCTATATGCAATGGCCCCTGACCAGGAAGGCCTATGATGTTGCCAGATCCATTCTCGTAGCCCAGCCTCGCCAATGCCATCGAGGCTTGCAGCCTTTGCCTGATGTCCATGCCAGGGCAGAGCCTGCCATAGATCACAGGATCGGTGGTCTCTATCTTCAGCAGGTATCTATCCGCACCTGCATGGCGCCAAAGCTTATAATAGGCCTGAGGGTGCCGGCCGACGGAGAGCGTCACTGCCATCTGCGTCCTTGACTTGATCGAGACTATCAGATCGGCGAGCCAGTCCGGATCTAGCTGAGGATCCTCCCCTGACTGCAGGACCACGGTCTTTATGCCTGTAGCAGCGATCGCATCCACTGCACTGAGGATCTGCTGCTTGCTGAGCCTGTATCTGACCAAGGAATGGTTGTGCCTACCTATGCCACAATACAAGCAACGATTGCGGCAGTGATTGGAGAACTCTATGACGCCGCGCAAGAGGATCTCGTCACCGACGGATCGGTGCCGGACCTGGTCTGCCATCTTGTAGAGGGCCTGCACCTGCTGCTGATCCTGGGATTGGAGTATCTCGGTCAACAGCCCTTTATCTGGTATCCGGCCATCTGCAATCTGCTCGAGTGCGGATGTGGTCTTTTCGCTCATCATCCCGCTCTACGCAGATCATCTATGATCTGGGCCACCTTCTTTCGGTCCAATTGCCCGTAGACCTTCTCGTCGATCATGCATACAGGCGCAAGTCCACATGCCCCGAGGCACCTTGCCTCCTGCAGGCTGAATAGGCCGTCGCTAGTGGTCTGGCCCACATCTATCCTGAGCAGATCCTTGAATGCCTGCAATACCTCTGCTGCACCCTTTACATAGCAGGCGGTACCGAGGCAAACAGAGATCTGGTGCCGGCCTGGGGCCTGTAGGCGGAAATAATGGTAGAAGGTGACCACACCCCATATGTGCGCGGTAGGGATCCGCATACGCTCAGCTACCAGGTCTATGGTCTGTCTGGATATGTAGCCATAGAGCTCCTGGGCCTTGTGCAGGACGCCGATGAGGTGCGATTCAGGATACGGTTTAGCCTGCACCTGACTGATGTATTCTATCAACTGTTGATCCTTTTCTTGCGTTGCTGTAGTCATGTTCAACTCCGGTAAGTAGCCTTTGGTATGATACCCCTGGGTTCTTTTGCCTTGTAATGCGTGTGCAAGTACTTGTGTGCAATAGGGCTCGAAGGCCTCTGCAGGAACTCCTTGTACAACCTCTGGACCGACGGATTCTCGTGGCTACGCCTGATGGTCCTTTCCTTATCCAGGTCGTAAAGGACCTGTGCCCTCTTGCGAAGGGCATCATCATCCAGCGGTATAGTGTTCACACCTGCATATGGCTGGCCGCCGCCACCTATGCATCCGCCTGGGCAGCCCATGATCTCGATAAAGTGATACCTCTTTGGGTCCTGCCTTACCAGATCAAGCAATCTGGATGCATTGCCTAGACCGTGCGCGACTGCAACGCGTATCTCCTGGCCATCCATCACCACCTTGCCTTCCTTTATGCCCTGTAGACCACGGACCGCCGTAACCTCTATTTCCAACAGTGTCTGGCCCGTAAACAACTCGTATGCACTCCGCAAGGCGGCCTCCATCACGCCACCAGTGGTACCAAAGATCGCACCAGCACCAGAAGAGATGCCCAAAGGCTCGTCAAAACGCTCTGGGGTGATGTTGATCAGGTCTATCCCTGCGGACTTTATCATCCACGCCGCCTCCCTGGTAGTGACTACGTAGTCAACGGCCCGGTGGCCATCTACCATCAATTCGGGCCTGGCAGCCTCATACTTCTTAGCAGTGCAGCACATGACTGCGACCGAGCATATCTTCTCGGCAGGCACCTTGAGTTTCTTGGCGAAATATGTCTTGATCATGGCTCCTGTCATGGACATTGGCGACTTGCATGTAGAGATATTCTCTATCAAGTCAGGGTGGAACTGCTCCATGCACTTCATCCATGCACTCGAACAGGAGGTGATCAAGGGTAACCTGCCCTTGCCTTGTAGTCGCTCCAGAAACTCGCTAGCCTCCTCGGTAATAGTCAGATCTGCCCCAAACTGCGTATCGAAGACGTAATCAAAACCCAGCTTCCTCAGTGCAGCCACAAGCTGGCCTTCCATGTTGTGGCCAGGCTCGAGGCCAAATGCCTCTCCTATGGCCGCCCGCACAGACGGCGCAAACTGTACCACCTTTACAAGATCGGGGCGGCTGAGGGCCTCAAAGACCTCTTTTGTGTGGTTCTTCTCCAGGAATGCTGCAGTAGGGCAGACATTTACACACTGGCCACAAGCAGAACAGACCGATTCCAGCATTGGCATGTTGTATGCCGGCATTACAACGGTCTTGAACCCACGGTAGGCCTGGGTGAGGTTGTGGATCTGTTGAATCTCCGAACAAAGCCGCACGCACCTACCACACAAGATGCACCTATTTGGATCCCGGATAACGGCCTCTGAAGATTCATCTACAGGATAGTTCTTCCTCTGGCCCTCGAAATGCCTGTTGCGTATGCCCATGCTGTACGACAATCTCTGCAGCTCGCAGGTACCATTCCTCTCGCAGACATGGCAATCCTGAGGGTGATTATCCAGTATCAGCTCAACGATGTCGCGCCTGGCCTGGCGGAGCTGAGGTGTGTTTGTGTGGATCTTCATCCCATCTGCCACAGGCATTGCACAGGAGGCTACAAAGTTCTTCATGCCCTCCACCTCAACTATGCATACCCTGCAGGCCCCTTCTATGGAGAGCTTCGGGTGGTAGCAGAGCCTCGGTATATGGAAACCAAGAGAATCCGCTGCCTGCATGATCGTTTGTCCTGGTTCTACCTGGTAAGGTTTACCATTGATATGAATCGTTATCATCTTTGCCATTTATCCACCTTATGCCTTTACGATCGCATTGAACTTGCATGTTGTATAACACTGACCACACTTTATGCATATGGCCTGGTCTATCTGGTGCTTTTGCTTCTTTGAGCCGCTTATGGCCTGGACAGGGCAGACCCTCTTGCATGCACCGCAGCCAACGCATGAATCAGTTATGGTGTATGTCAGCAAGGCCCTGCAAACACCAGCCTTGCACTTCTTCTCTGTTATGTGTTGCTCGTACTCATCTCGGAAGTGTCTGATCGTACTGAGGACCGGGTTGGGCGCAGACTGACCCAATCCGCAAAGCGATGCCCTCTTTATCATGTTGCCGAGCCGCTCGAGCCTCTCTATGTCACCAGGCTTGCCTTGGCCCCCGACTATCCTCTCAAGTATCTCCAACATCCTCTTTGTACCTTCCCTGCATGGTGTACATTTTCCACAAGACTCGCTCTGTGTGAACTCCAAGAAAAACCTCGCCACGTCCACCATGCAGGCAGTCTCGTCCATGACGATCATCCCGCCAGATCCCATGATGGAACCTGCCTGGACCAGCGACTCATAGTCGATAGGGGTATCCAGGAAGGCCTCTGGAAGGCATCCACCTGAAGGTCCCCCTGTCTGGACCGCCTTGAGCCTCCTACCGCCTGGTATACCGCCGCCTATGTCGTAGACTACCTGCCGGATCGTCGTGCCCATAGGGACCTCAACCAATCCGGTGTTAACCACGCAACCAGCCAGTGCAAATACCTTCGTGCCCTTGCTTGTTGCGGTCCCGATGCTGCTGAACCACCCTGCGCCATCCAGGATGATCACTGGGATATTGGCCCATGTCTCCACGTTGTTTATCAGCGTCGGCTTGCCGAAAAGTCCACTTGTTGCAGGAAATGGTGGCCTGGGCCTAGGCATACCTCGCGAACCCTCTATGGAGTGGATCAGTGCAGTCTCCTCACCGCATACGAAGGCCCCTGCCCCTAGCCTTATCTCTATGTCAAAGTCTAAACTGCTACCGAGGATCCCCTTTCCGAGCAGACCATGTTGACGGGCCTGTTCGATGGCTATCTGCAACCTCCTTATCGCCAATGGGTATTCGGCACGTATGTAGACAATGCCGTGGTTGGATCCTATGGCATAGCCACCTATGATCATGCCTTCCAATACGGTGTGGGGATCCCCTTCTATGGCACTTCTATCCATGAAGGCGCCTGGGTCACCCTCGTCTGCGTTGCAAATGACATACTTTTCTGGACCGGGTTGCTTGGCGGTCAACTCCCATTTCAGGCCAGTAGGAAAGCCTGCCCCTCCACGACCCCTGAGTCCAGATCGCTTGACCTCGTCTATGACCTGTTGCGGGGTCATCTCGGTCAGGACCTTGGCCAGGGCCTCGTAGCCACGCAGCGCAAGGTAGTCGTCTATATTCTCAGGGTCGATGATGCCACAGTTCCTCAGCGTGACCCTCATCTGCTTTCCAAAGAAGCCGACGTCTCCAAAGATCCTGTAGAATCGGTTGAAAAGGTGATCCTCCTGCACTACCAACCTAGCCACGGGCTTGCCATTGAGGATGTGGCTTTCGATGACCTCGCGGACGTCATCGGGTTTGATCCCGCCATAGATGGTATAGCCCGGATTGACCACCATGAGAGGGCCCTTTTCGCACATCCCTAGGCAGCCTGAGATGTTGATCTTGACCTTGTCAGCTAGGCCGAGCCTTTCCAATTCCTCCATGATCAAGGACTTGAATCGGTCTGCACCCTTGCTGATGCATGTAGACCCTTCACATATCGTTATTGCATAGTCCATAATCTCTTGCAACCTTTCTATCCGATGACCCACTCTTCTATGACCTGCCCGCCCTTGAGGTGGCGTTCTATGATCTCCATGGCCCTTTGCTTATCCACGCGTCCGTATCTGACAGGGATCTTACCCATCTGCACCACCTCCACGGTCGGCTCGAGGTTACACCTGCCGGTACAGCCCTTCTGGCTCAGATACACATCCGTCAGCGCGCCCTTTGCAATGGCCTGTCTGAAGACCTCCATCACCTCCTTCGAACCTGCTGCGATCTCGCAGGTGGCCATCCCCACATAGACGCGGGTGCTGGCCAGGTAACCCTTGCCGATGATCCTGCTGACCGCCTCGGCCCTCTTCTTCTTGATCAACTCTAATGGTGTTGCCATACGTTACCCCCTTGGTATCTCGAATATGAATGAATTGCCTGTCTGCCTGGGCTCGGCCTTTATCCAGCCCCCATGAGCCTCGACGATCTGCTTGGTAATGTACAATCCTAGGCCGGTCCCCTTGACCTTTCTGGTCTGCTCGTTGTCAAGCCTGGAGAATCTCTTGAAGAGCTTGTCGAGTTGGTCCGGCGCGATGGGCGTAGAATCGTTATATACCTCTACCTGGATTCCCTGCTGGCTAGGTCTACTACTAACTATGATCTTGCCTCCATCAGGGCTGTACTTTACAGCGTTGTTGATGAGATTGTTCGCCACCACCCTCATCAGATCAGGATCAACATTGACCGCAATCTCCTGGGCCAGATTGTTTTCGATCTTCAGGGATTTCCTCGCTGCCATGGAGGCCATGGAGTCTATGGCTGGTTCGAATATGTCCTGTCTGAGAAGCACAGACTGGCGGTTGACTGCCAAATCCCCTCGCTCAATCCTACCAAGATTGAGGAATTTCTGCACGACACCTGCCAGATAGTCCAGGCTCCTCGCTACCGACTCAATGGCCTTCTGCTGCTTGAAGTTGATCATCCCCAGGTAGCCATCCCTGATCGAATAGACGTTCATCACTGCAGAGGCCAACAGGCCTTTGAGCTCGTGCGCGACAAATCCTATCAGTTCGACATAATTCTTGTTTGCTACGATCAGTTTTTGATTGGTCTGCCTGAGGTCTTCATCCCGCTCCTTGAGCCCTGCTGCCATCGCATTGAAGGCCTCAGCCAATGTATTGAGTTCCTTGACCGGGGTTTGTGTATCCAGCCTGTAATCCCAATCACCTGTAGCCAGAGATTCGCTTGCCCTCACCACATCTGTGAGCGGTTTGGAGATGCTCACCGCCAGGACCAGCGCAAGCACCACCGCGAGGACCGTAGCGCCAGCGACTATCAATAGGAACAGGGCGGCTATCCTAGTAGCTACATCCTTGAACGGCTGCTCAAGTATCCCTACATACAGGATCCCAATGATCTTACCGTCTATGCTGCGGATAGGCTCGTACGCAGTCTTGTACCAATCTGTCACGACAAAGGCACGGTCTAGCCAGGTCCGTCCTTGCTCCAAGACTGCCTTGTAGACCTCGGCTGAAACCCTCGTGCCGACCGCCCTATTGCCAGAACCATCCCTGACGTTGGTGGCGATCCTGACATCCTCTTGGAAAACCGTGACTGTCCCGACAGGTACGCCCTTGTAGTCCTCGTCCCCAAATACCAGGGTCCTGATCCTGTCTACGAACTCGTAGTCCAGGTTTATGATCCTGCCGCCATACACCACCGCGGTAGGCCTGCCTGAGCTATCCGGTATAGGTACCGCATATTCCTTGGCCATGACGGCCTCAAGGCGAGCCTTGTCCGATGGCCTTGCCCTCGGTGTAGGCCGGATCTCCAAGAGTCGCCCTTCTATCAGATTGGGGTCTATCTGAACCAATTCGTCCCTGCTGATGAGCCTCGTGCCACCAATAGCCTTGCGTTGTTCGATGGCGGCCTTGGCGATCTGACTCTGGACCTTCGCGAGATCCTCGGTCCTGACCAGATAATGGAGGTCCAATAGGGCCTTCAGGTGTCCGATATCCTTGCGGTTCTCGATACCTACCAATCGAAATCCGTCACCGATCCTGTCGATCTGTTGGTTGTAGAAGAACCTGGCAGCGCCCAAGGCCCTATACACCTCGGCATCGACCCGACCCATGATCTGGCCATTGATGACATGGTAACCCAACAGGGCCACAAGGCAGGCCACAACCGATATCACGGCCAGAAAGTACAAGATCAACCTCGACTTTAGCGAGAAGGCCCGCATCTATCCGCCCCTGTCCCTGCTCCGGAGGGCAAATACCAGGCCCTCCAACTCCGTCGCCAGGTTGACATTCCGCACGACACAGCCTGCTGGTGAGGATAGGCATATAGGGGCGAAGTTCAGGATCCCCTTAATGCCAGAACCAACCATCAGGTCAAGGACCTGTTGTGCAGCAAAGTCCGGCACTGCTATGATCCCAAACTCGACTCGCTGATCCCGCACAAACCCAGGTAGGTCCGCCAATGGCAGTACCGGTACACCCAATTCCACCCTCTGCTTGGCAGGGTCGATATCAAATCCGGCCAGGATCCTGATCCCCCCTCCATGAAAGCCAGGGTACCTGAGCAAGGCCCTACCTAGGTTGCCCACACCTACAAGGACGAAACCATTTGGCTGGTCCAGGCCAAGTATGGCGGAGATACGACCCAGAAGGAGATCTACCGAATAGCCGCCCCTGCGATTGCCAGGGATCCTGAATATAGAGAAGTCCTTCCTCACCTGGGCAGAGGTCAGACCAGTGGCGGCGGCGATCTGCTGTGAATAGACCGTCTTGTGGCCCAGGTCCCTGAACCTCAGCAATGCATACCTGTAGTGCGAAAGCCTTGCTGCAGAACCAAACTGTGACATCAAAACCCCTTATTTTGCGAAAAACGACTTAATAACTAAGCAGGATAGCTAGCAAGCACCGCCCTGTCAATGACTAACGTGATAATTTTCACAAAAACTATGGCCTTCTGTCAAGCTTCCGATAACCTATCGCCTCTGCCACGAACTCCGGCCTGATCTGCTCCTGGCCCTCGAGGTCTGCGATCGTCCTTGCCACCTTGCAGACCTTGTCATGTGCCCTAGCAGAAAGGCCGAGGCTATCCATCGCCTGTTTGAGCAGCCCCTGGCAGGCCTGGTCGAGGCAACAGTATCGCTCTACCTCCCTGTGGGTCATGTGGGCATTGGTCTTGCCGGGCTGGTCTGGGAAGCGGGCGGCCTGGATGGCCCTTGCAGCCATGACCATCTGCCTGATCGTCGCAGAGGACTGCTGGTCCTGGCCAGACCTGAGTTTGGTGAAGGTCACGGCAGGGACCTCTATGTGGATGTCTATCCGGTCCATCAGCGGACCTGAGACCTTTGCCAGATACCGCTCGATCTGGTTTGGGCTGCACCGACACCTCTTGATCCCAGAACCGTAGTACCCACACGGGCAGGGGTTGAGCGAGGCCACGCACATGAATCTGGCAGGATAGTGTATGGTCCTCTTGGCCCTGGAAACCGTCACAGCACCTTCCTCCAGTGGCTGGCGGATCATCTCCAGCACGTGCCTCGGGAACTCTGCGAACTCGTCCAGGAACAGTACACCATTGTGAGCCAGTGACAGCTCCCCTGCCCTGGCATCAGGTCCACCCCCAATCAGGGCTGGCCCACTTGCCGTATGGTGGGGCGAGCGGAAGGGCCGCCTTGCCAGCAAGGCCTTGCCCTTGCCCAATAGGCCCATGGCAGAGTAGATCCTGGTGGTCTCCAGGGACTCCGGTAGTGTCAACGGGGGAAGGATGGTGACCAACCTCTGTGCCAGCATAGTCTTGCCTGCACCAGGCGGTCCGATCATCAGGATGTTGTGGCCACCTGCAGCAGCGACCGTCAGGGCCCGCTTTGCCGCCTCCTGCCCTTTGACATCAGCAAGGTCTATATCGTACCTGCCTTCTACCTCGAACAGGCCTTCGAGATCGACCCTGGCAGGTGCCATCTTGATCTGGCCATTCAGGAGTGCGACGACCTGCGCCAATGATGCCGCACCGTATACGTCTATCCCCTGTACCACCGCAGCCTCCACCGCATTCTCTGAAGGCACGATCATCGCAGGAAAGCCACTGGCCTTGGCGGTCATGGCCATACTCAAGGCACCGTTTATGGGCCTGATCCTGCCATCAAGGGCGAGCTCTCCTACGATCACGGTCTTGTCCAGCATCTTCTGACCTACCACCCCCTGTCCGACAAGTGTTCCGATCGCTATGGGCAGGTCGAAGGCAGGCCCTTCCTTGCGGACATCCGCAGGGGCGAGGTTGACCACCGATTGCGTCTTCGGATATGGCAGGCCGCTATTGACGATCGCACTCTTTACCCGCTCGGTGCTCTCCTTGACCGCGGCGTCCGGCAGGCCAACTATGATCGTCTTTTCGAACCCGCCCCTTGCCACGTCCACCTCCACCTCGCATAGTATCCCTTCTATCCCCTCTAAGGTCACACTGTGAAGCCTTGCAAGCATACCTCTCCTTTCAATCAGACCTGCGGTATTCTACAACCCCTGCCCAGCCAGACAAGCCAGATCCGCGGTCGGGGTTCGATCGTTTTGTGTTGACTTGTGCCAAGCAACTACACAAGCTAGTTGGAGTTATGGGCGCGAACGGTCAGTTCCTGTTGACCAAGATCGTGGCTACGATCGGCCCTGCCAGCCAGTCCCCAAAGGCCATAGAGCAGATGATACTGGCAGGTGCGAGGGGATTCCGGCTCAATCTCTCGCACGGCACATTGGAGGAACATGCAGCAAGGGTAAAGACGATCAGGCATGTCAGCAAGGACCTTGGCATACCGGTCGCCATCTTTGCTGACCTGTGCGGGCCGCGTATCCGCATAGGGATGGTGCCAGAGGCTGGTATCGAGCTGCAGGCCGGCCAGACCATCACGATCTCGGACGGGGCCCAAGGCACAGGACCAGACCAGGGCGTAGTGCTGCACCTGAATAGCCCACAGGTTATATCCCAGGTGCAACCTGGCCATAGGGTCTTGATAGACGACGGTAGCATAAGGCTCGTATGCAATGAAAAGAGGGACGATAGTCTTGTCTGCACCGTACAGGTAGGTGGAAGGGTCACCTCGAACAAGGGTGTCAATCTGCCTGATACGCACCTATCGATCCCCGCACTTACCGAGCGGGACCGCCAGCACGTCCGGTTTGCAGTAGACATGCATCTGGACTATATAGCATTGAGCTTCGTACAGACCGGTCAGGATGTTAAGGAGCTCAAGGATGAGTTGACCCGCCTGGGTGCAAGGCCGAGCGACCAACAGCTCGGGGTCGAAAACCTGCTGCTGTTTAGCGCGGTCCAGGTCGAAAGCGACCAGGTCATGCCGATCATCAGTAAGATAGAAAGGCCACAGGCAGTGGCAAACCTAGATTCTATACTCGAGCAGACCGATGCAGTGATGATTGCAAGGGGCGACCTCGGGGTAGAGATGGACCTGGCGGAGGTACCTGTGATACAAAAGCGTATCATACAGGACTGCAAGGACTATGGTATACCGGTTATAGTAGCAACGCAGATGTTGCAGAGCATGGTCACATCACCGAACCCGACACGCGCAGAGGTCTCTGACGTTGCCAATGCCATATTCGACGGTGCAGACGCCGTGATGCTTTCCGCAGAGACCTCCGTAGGCGCAAATCCCGTAGAGGCAGTCCGCATGATGAACCGCATAGCACAAAAGACGCATAGCTACATACTTGCGCACAAATGGAACGGCATGGATTCGCAGGTCAAACCGGGCAGATCCTGCGCAAAGGCCATTGCACATGGCGTCAGGGTCATCTCCGGACAGATGGACATACCCTTGCTGGCCGTCTGGTCAGAACTTGGGGGTGGGGCGGTCTATCTATCTCAGCAGAGGATACCAAGACCGATCTTGGCCCTCAGCACCAACAAGGCCATCCTCCAGCGATTGGCCTTGCTTTATGGCCTAACACCTGTACCCATGCCCAGACCAACGAGCCTGGAGGACCTATTAGGGCATCTGGACCGCATCTGCCTCGAGAAGGGCTGGGCCAGGGCAGGTGACTGCATCGCGGTAGTAACAAGTCAACCAATGGCAGCGGAAAGGCAGGCAAATCTGGTCTGCCTGCACCACGTAGGCCTACCCAATAGCGAGGTTTGAGTATGGCGATCGGATACAAGAAGGCGATCCTGTGGGAAGGCGAATCCGGCAAGGTCAGGTGCAACCTGTGCAATCACAGGTGCCTGATAGCAGATGGCCATGTGGGGCTCTGCGGTGTGCGGAAGAACATCGATGGGACCCTGTACAGCCTCACCTATGACAAGCTCTGTGCGGCACACATAGACCCGATAGAAAAGAAGCCTTTGTACCACTTCCACCCGGGCTCAACGAGCTACTCCATAGCCACGCAGGGCTGCAATTTCAGGTGCGACTTCTGTCAGAACTGGCAGATCAGCCAGCAGCCTGCAGAGTACGGGACCATAGAAGGTAGTTGTGTCCGGCCAGAACAGATCGTACAGATGGCCGTAAACGCTGGCTGCAAGAGTATATCCTACACCTATACCGAACCAACGATCTTCATGGAGCTGGCTGCTGACTGCGCAAGACTGGCCAAGAAGAATGGGCTTGCAAACGTCTTTGTCAGTAACGGCTACATGACCAGACAGGCCATAGACCTTGCCAGCGAGTGGCTGGACGCCATAAACGTAGACCTGAAGGCCTTCACAGAGGACTATTACCGCAGGCTTTGTAAGGCAAGGCTGCAGCCTGTCTTGGATAACATAAGATACATAGCCAGGAATACCAAGATCTGGATAGAGGTAACCACATTGCTCGTGCCTGGCCAGAATGACCGCCCGGATGAGCTGAAGGCACTGGCAGATTGGTTAGCAAGCGATGTGGGACCAGATGTGCCTTGGCATATAAGCAGGTTCTATCCTCAGTACAAGCTCACCGATGCATCCCCGACCCCATTGCAGATACTGGAGAAGGCGTACCAGATAGGCAAGGATGCTGGGCTTCATTATGTTTATGTAGGCAACGTTCCTGGTGCAGATCAGGAGAATACATATTGCCACCATTGTGGGCAACTCTTGATAGGCAGGACGGGGTATCACATCTACACCTACCGTATCGCCGATGGTTCTTGCACGGCCTGTCAGACAAGGATACCAGGGGTAGGACTATGAAGGGATGGACTGCACAAAGCCTGGCCTTCATGCCTTTGCTTGGAATGCTTATCGTTCAGGGATGCGTGACCTATGCCGATCTCGAGGGGCCTGGTGCCTTTGTACAAAGACCGCCGTTGGACCTTGCAGACTGGCTCAACGGTCCAGAGGCCGCCAGGGGGATGATCTTTCTGTGCGAAGGACTCGACAGCACGGTTGCAGCTGAGGTGACCGCAAAGATACTCGCATTGGATCAGCAGCCTGCAGTCGAGAGGATCACACTGATGATCAACTCGCAAGGCGGTGAGGTGTCTGCATGGCGGATGATCCACAATGCCATGCGGATGGCATCCAGGCCTGTGGACGTGGTCAATGTTGGCAACTGCTACAGTGCGGCATCCGCGGTATTTGCCTCTGCTACCGGCAATAGATACGCATTTGCCAATACCCTATTCATGATCCACAGCCCCAGATCTGCCTTTGGATCTAGGGACCTGCCCGGACATGTCTTGGCCTTCGAGCAGGAGATGTACCAGCAGGTTATCCGCAGTAGGTCCAGGCTCCCAGAGCAGTGGTTTCCATTGTCCTATAGGCCGATCTTCTTCGATGCCAAGCAGGCCCTACAATATGGTTTCATAGATAAGATCATCACCGAGCTCCCATAGCTGCTCATCTTGTTCCGAGGGACGTATATGGTACGTCCTCTACAGGCTGGCGTAGCCTGCTGGCTACAGTAGGATCCAAGGTAGTCTTCAGGATCCTCTTGGACCAGGCGGCCCTGACCAAGGCCCGAGGGCTCATCCTGATCGGGGCCTTGAGGAATTCAGGCAGGTTGTAGACCACCACCTGCATGCTGTGGTAGGCTGGGTCTTGCTGCGGCATGAGGAATGGCTTGTGAAAGTGGCCATCCTTGTCGAAGTAACAAAGATAGAGATGTGTACATTCACCATCCTCCCTCTTGCTGCTAAATATCACCCATCTGCCGTTGCTGGACCAGCAATGGTAACCCTCTGCCTGTGCACTGTTTATGTTCTCGGCCTTACTGAACCGGCCTGTGGATAGATCTAGCAGATAGAGGTCGGATTCGGGTCTGTACAACGGGAAGTACGTGCAGTCCGAGATACAGACCAACAGGTATCTGCCATCAGGGGAGATCTTTGGGTGTGCTGCGCTAAGGCCCATCTGACTGGTGTTCAAGACCATCTCTATCTGACCGAATGTGCGGCTCTGCGGCTCATAGGGGATCCGCATCAGGTCGTAACGCATGGCCTTGTGGGGCTCAGGCATTCCATTGACATCCTCCAATGCAGGACCGCTGCAAAGGTAGAGGAATCTTCCGTCTGGAGACCATTCTGGATAGGTCTCCATCCTCCTAGGGCTGGATATCTGCCCTGATGTGCTGGCCCGATGCCCTATGGCATCGTACACCAGCAGATCCGAGGCCCGGTCATAGACGTCCCTGGTCTGACCCCGTGCGTGGAAGACCTGCCTGACTATATTGAATGCAAAGGCTATGGTGCGGCCGTCTGGGTGCCAACACCTGTAGGATGTTGCGTGGTTGAATTCGGTCTTCGTGTCTACCTTAAAGACCTGGCCGTCATATGCCATGAGCATATAGGTACCGATCTTGCCTGCCCTCATGTGCAGGATCATCCTATCTGGGTTATAATTGTGGAAGGCATGGCAGTTTATGCAGTTGCCGCCGGTAGCCGTATTGAGCAGGATGGGTCTCTCTGCAAAGCTGGTCAGGTCCCGCTGATACAATCCCATCCTGCCCACGTACATGAATAGCGGTCTGATAAGGCGATATACCAGATACCTATCTACTGGATCTGATGCCACGTGTATTACCAGTGGCATGAACCTCTGCCACCTGCCATCGCTGGCCTGGACATATACCTCGATAGACAGATCCTGACCGATATTGGATTGCACCAGCTGCCTCCACTGCTTGATAGGTATCTTTATGGCCCCAGACCTACTGCATACCTCTACAGGTCTACCAAGTGTTGATCTGATTTGGATGTAATAGCGATCTCCATGCTCTTTGACCAGGAAGTTGAGGGGGGCGATATTTGGCGGTATCGTTACGTCATTGTAGTCAGGCCATACCCCAGGCAACCTGCCTGCATCTACCCAGTCCTTGGGTTGGCGGTCCAAGCAACCGCATAGACAATAAGCGATGCCTATGAATATGGCCGTCTGTATCCTCATCCTATGGCTTGCCTTCTGACAGGACATACTGCCAATAGAACCAATAGGTATCCTTGTAGACCATCAACTCCCTTCTTGCAGCCTGCCTATTTCCACCATGCCTGGCCATGATCTGTGTAAACTCATTGAACCTTCCAATGGTCCGATCCGAGACCTCAAGCCTGGTCAACGGCACCCTTGCGCCTGGGATCTGCAACCATATCAACATGGCCTCCTCGATGTGTCGCGGTATACGTGTGTAACCGGTTTGCTCGAACCTCGCCAGGTATCTCGCAAGGCCATTGAGATCCCCCTCGAGCAAACATTGGGCCATATAGTATTCCAATGCCATCCTGTTGTTTGGATCCTTGACCAACTCCACCAGGCAGAACTCGGGGTTGTCTGGGGCGAGCAAGAAATCCCAACTGGGCATCAGCCTGGCCACAGGGCCAAGGTATGGGTCTGCTCGCAAGGCATCTGGGTCGTCGATGTACCTAGCGTATCTGCTTGCAGCAGCACTGTGCCATAAGGTCCTGGAGAGCATGGCCAGATACTTGGTGGCCATTGCGCTCTGGCCCTTCAGCAGGTTCACCTCTACCAGCCGCGAGATGACCCTGGGTGTATACCCCTTTATCTCTGCAGCCTCGTATGCCCAGTGCTCTGCCTCGTTCACAAGGCCTAGGTCCATGAAGATGTCGCTGTGGGCAAGCGGCTGCAGCACGCACAACTGGCCCTTCAAGAAGAGCGACCTGCCCCTATACTGGGCAAAGGCGAACATCTGGTCGAGAAGTCGGCCTTGGTGAAACAAGGCCCTGTTGAGTTGGTATTGGATGTAGACAGGATTGACGGTCTTGGTGCCTGCGACCTGCAACAGCCCATCCCAATCCCTCCTTGCGGCATGGTAGTCGACCAATAGGATCCTCTTGGCTTCTGCATCATGGCCTAAGAAGGCAGCCGCGATGGCCCCGGCCACGACGATCGCGGCCTGAATAGGCATCCTTGGGTCGAGCCTTAGCTTGCTGAGCAGGATTAGCCCTGCCAACGATCCATAAAGTAACCAAGACAGCCAGCCAACTTGGTAACCCTCGAACCTGACAAGGCCATCCAGATACGCATCCGGTAGGTGGATGATAAATACCGTAGAGGCAAGTAGGTAGGGAATCCCTGCGGCCAACCCTGCTGGTATCAGGCCAAGCCACACACGACCCTTGGATAGCTCATATACCGACACACATCCGGCAAGGACAAAGGCCTGACCTGCGGCGATGTAGTAAATCAGGCACTGGATCAGGCAAAAGGCCACCACCTTCACAGCAGGCCTGAGGTGGCCCAGTTGTAGGTAGATGACCAACCCCACCATGACCCAAACAACACCAAGGCTCATACCAAGGGGGTAGCCATAGTCGCAGTGCAGGGCAAGTAATACGATCGAAGGGATCCAATAGAGGACCAAGAAGGGCCTATGGCCTGAAAGGACGGCGATCATCCTAGCGAGTACTGCAACCGCCAACAATAGGCAGGTAAGTGCTATTGCCCCTAGCCAAGGTACGTACATCAGGTGGGCCAAGAACCTGCCAGCTAGTTCGTTTATCCCGCCAGGATAGGAAAGGGACTGCCCCTCCACATGCCAATCCAACAGGAAGGACGGTTCTTGGGCCTGATATATCAGGCCTGGACCCACACAGGCCCATTCGAACGCCAGGATAGACCCTGCTAGTGCGATAGCACAGACGACCTCCCCGTACCACCTGTGTGGTCCTCTATCACCTGCCTGGCAGGCCACAGCAACTGACCTGGCGACCGACATACAGCCTATTATGCCAATCAAGGCAGCCAAGGCCACACCTTGCCCCATGGCCAATGACTAGATGCACTTGACACGAAAGGCTCCTGGATAGATAATACAAGCGTCGATGGTTACAGGCCTTTCGGTCAGGGTCCAAAGGCAGATATGGCTATCAGAATAAATGGCAACTCGGTCGATACAAAGCGCAAGGGTACAACACAGGATTGGCCCTGAATGGGACTACATCGGTGATGTATGGCCTTTCAGGGCGCGATCCTGAAAGGCCTTTTTGTTTGAGGCTCCAGCTGTAGAAAGGAAACGAATGATGAACAGGATAAGGGTAGGGGTATTGGGTGCGACTGGCATGGTGGGCCAGAATTACATAAGGCTACTGGATGGCCATCCATGGTTCGAGGTAGCCTACGTGGCCGCCTCCCCAAGATCGGCAGGCAGGACTTATGCCGAGGCGGTGGAAGGCCGATGGCTGATGCCAGGACCCATGCCGGAGTCCGTCAAGCAACTGGTAGTAGGTGACGCCAATATCGTCGGACAGGCCAAGGACAGGTGCGATCTGGTCTTCTCTGCCATAGAGGAGGACAAGGAGGTGGTCCGCAGGCTAGAGGAGGCATATGCTGCTGCCGACATACCTGTGGTCTCCAACAACTCCGCGCACAGGGCCACCGAGGATGTGCCCATGATCGTACCAGAGGTCAACTGGCAGCACGCGGACCTGATCGAGGTGCAGAGGAAGAGGAGGGGATGGAGAAAGGGTCTGATTGCGGTAAAACCGAACTGTAGTATACAGAGCTACGTGACCCCCATCTTTGCCCTCCAACAGGCCGGTTTTCCGGTAGAGGCCATGATCGTCACTACATTGCAGGCGGTCTCAGGTGCGGGGTTCCCAGGTCCTGCCTCATACACGATGATAGATGGCGTGGTGCCATTCATCAAGGCAGAGGAGGAAAAGTCCGAACAGGAACCACTGAGGGTCCTTGGCCGATTGATCGAGGGCCGGATCGAAAACAGCAAGATCAGGATATCTGCGCATTGTAACCGCGTACCTGTCATCGACGGGCATATGGCATGCGTGAGCGTCAAGTTTGCAAAGGCCAAACCCACGATCGAACAGGTCCTACAGATATGGAAGGATTTTACTAGCGAGCCTCAACGCCTGGGCCTCCCTTCGGCCCCAAACCCTGCCCTGATCTACCGCAACGAACCAGACAGGCCTCAGCCGCGCATGGACCGCGACGCCGGAAGGGGCATGGCCATTACCCTCGGCAGGTTGAGGCCGTGCCATGTATTTGACATCAGGTTCGTAGGACTATCCCACAACACCATAAGAGGTGCTGCTGGTGGGGCTATACTGATGGCAGAGCTGCTGAAGGCAAAGGGCTACTTCTAGGCGGGAAGAAAGGCTATATCAAGATTCCTGGCTGCCAGGGTCTCGTCAGGCCTGCATACTGGTGTGGTTCTGGGGGCCTCCTTCAGTTGTTTTGGATCCCTTATTGCGAGGTCCGCTATCTCTATCATGGCCTCTATGAAAAGATCCAGTGTCTCCTTGCTTTCCGTCTCGGTGGGCTCTATCATCATGGCCTCCTTGACGATCGTCGGAAAGTAGACGGTCGGAGGATGGAACCCGCGATCTATCAAGGCCTTTGCTACATCTATCGCGTGGACATCGTTCTCTAACATCTGCTTGGTCGGTGTTATCACGCACTCGTGCTTGCATATAGTATCGTAGGGGATCTCGTAATAACCCCTCAACCTTGTCCTGATATAATTGGCATTCAGAACGGCATTCTCAGCAACCCGCACTAGGCCTTCCCTACCCAGCATCAGGATATATGCATAGGCCTTAAGTATCACCGCAAAGTTGCCATAGAAAGGTGCGACGTATCCGATGGACTTGGGCCTATCGTATTCCAAGGCGTACGTGCCGTCACTACGTTTGACCACTATGCTGACCGGCAGGTATTGCTCCAGTCCTTCCCTCACACCCACTGGCCCTGCCCCAGGCCCACCACCCCCATGGGGCGTGGCAAACGTCTTGTGGAGGTTTATGTGCATGATATCGAACCCAAAGTCTGCTGGCCTACCCTTGCCCACTATGGCGTTCAGATTGGCGCCGTCATAATAGGCCAGCCCATCCACTGCATGTACCAGGTCACATATCTGTCTGATCTGGGGTTCGAAAAGGCCCAGTGTATTGGGGCAGGTCATCATCACCCCTGCCACCTCGGGACCGAGCATTCCCTTGAAGGCATCCATGTCTACGGTACCAAACCTGTTGGTCGGTACGGATACGACCTGATAGCCAGCGATCGCTGCGCTGGCGGGGTTGGTGCCGTGTGCGCTATCAGGTGCCAATATGACGGACTTCTTGTTGCCCTTGTCCTTGTGATACGCAGAGATGATCATCATGCCCGTCAGTTCGCCATGGGCGCCAGCCAATGGCTGCATGGTGAAACCTGCCATGCCTGTGATCTTCCTGAGCAGCAGGTCCATCTGATACAGGATCTCCAATGCACCCTGAGTAAGGACGCCTCCGCCACGCAACTGAGGCAGGAGTGGATGAAGGTGGGCAAACCCAGGGTAAGAGGCGATCCTCTCGGTAAACTTCGGGTTGTATTTCATCGTGCAGGATCCTAGCGGATAAAAGCCAGAGTCCACACCGAAGTTCATCCTGGCTAATTGAGTGAAATGCCTGACAACATCGAGTTCGCTCAGTTCGGCCAATTCAGCGGGCCACTGTCGCAGAAGCCGCCTGTCTATATGTATGGACGTCGGCACATCGCTCGACGGTATCCTCAGACCCCGCCGCCCTGGCGAACCGGCCTCAAAGACCAGCTTTACAATACCGACTCCAGGGCCTCTGCCAGCATGCCTATCTGCTGCTTTGTTCTCTTCTCTGTAACCGCTATCAGGATACATCGCTCCATCCCCTGATAATACCTGCTCAATGGGAAACCTGCTGCAAATCCCCTCTCTATGAGCCTTCCAATCACATCGGCCGCATCCGATGGCAAGTCCAAAACGAACTCATTGAAGAACCAGTTGGTCCTGAAATGCGGCCTTACGCCTGGGATCTGGCAAAGTCGATCAAATGCATAACCTGCCTTGTCAGCACACAACTGTGCGACCTGACGCAGACCATGCGTGCCCAACAGGGAAAGGTACACTAACGCCGCCAACGCGCACAGGGCCTCATTCGAGCAGATGTTGGATGTGGCCTTCTCCCTTCGTATATGTTGCTCCCTTGCCTGCAGGGTCATTACAAATGCCTGCCTTCCGTATCGATCCACGGTCCTGCCTATGATCCTTCCGGGCATCTTCCTGACATACTGCCATCTTGTGGCCATGAAGCCAAGATAAGGCCCTCCGAAAGACATAGGTAGCCCAAGGCACTGACCTTCTCCAGTGGCAATATCGGCCCCCATTGCCCCTGGCGTCTTGATCAGACCTAGAGAGATCGGATAGCAGGAGACGATCAGCAGTGCCCCAACCGAATGGGCCATATCGGCGATGTCGCTTAGGTCATCGAGACAACCGAAGAAGTTCGGGTTCTGCAAGATGACCGCCGCCGTCTTTCTATCCAATTTGGCCTTGACCTGTTGGCGGTCCACAAGGCCTTCCAGACAGTAGGTCTGTTCGAGCTCTATGTTCAGATTGCTCGTATAACTGGATATCATGACGCGGTAGATCGGGTTTACACTATCGTCTATTATGACCTTACTACGTCCTGTTATCCGCAAGGCCATCATCATCGCCTCATAAAGGGCGGTGCCTCCATCGTAAAGCGATGCATTCGCTGCCTCCATCTCCGTCAGGCGGCATATCATGGATTGATACTCGTACATGGCCTGCAACGTGCCTTGTGAAAGCTCAGGTTGATATGGTGTGTAGGCGGTATAGAATTCACTCCTGGACAGGATCGCATACACCGCAGCAGGTATGAAGTGGTCGTAGAATCCGCCCCCAAGAAAGCAGGTCAGGCCTACGTGATTCTTTGCAGCGATAGCCGCCAGGCGATCCCGGACCTCCTGCTCGCTGAGCCCCGAGGGCACATCAGCCAGGTCGGATCGCAGGCTTGCTGGTATATCGGCAAATAGGTCCTCCATGCTCAAACCTATCTGCGCGAGCATCTGTTGTCTTTGCTGGTCGGTATTGGATATGAAAGGCATCGCCAGGCCCTGTGGGCTATTGTTCCTTCAGAAACTTGGCGTATTGCCGCGCATCCATCAGCCCGGAGCCTGGAGAAGGATCTGTCACCTCCATCTTGCAGATCCAACCATCCTCATAGCAACTCTGGTTTATCAATTCAGGTCTGGAAAGCAGTTGGTCGTTGATCTCTATGACCCTCCCTTCTACAGGTGCATAAACGTCACTGGCTGCCTTTGAACTCTCGACTACACTGATGGCCTGACCCTTCTTGAAGCTCGCACCTACCGCCGGTAGCTCCACAAAGGTCACCTCCCCCAGCATCTTTTGGGCATGATCGGTGATCCCTATGGTGGCGATGCTACCGTCCAATCTGACCCATTCATGATCCTTTGTATAAAGCAATCCTGGGATTACCATATGGCCTCCACTAGAATTTGGCGAACCTGGGCAAGATCATACCTTCCAGGTCTGGCTGAAGCTGCTGACCTATCTCAACCGTCTGCAGCCTTCCTTGCCGGCCTTGGGCCTGGCCGCGTGCCAGATAGTAGACACCTATTGCCGCCCCTACCCTGCACTGGGCTGACCTGACATAGGCAAGACCGATCTGGTCTTGTCCGACGGATGCACAACTAGATATCCAACCAATGCAATGCCCACTACTATCAAGTACCGCATCGTTGAACCGTACGGGCCTTATACCCTTGCCGCCAGGCACCCTTAACCTGGCCACCTGCATATCGGCCTTTGTGGCAGCAGCAGACATGGCTGCCTTGCCGATGAAGAATGGCTTGTCCAGCCTTACTGCCCAGCCATAACCTGCCTCAAATGGATTGACCCTGAAAGGACCGGCAAGTTCGTGACCATATAGGGGAAGGCCTGCCTCGATCCTGAGGCTATCCCTAGCGCCAAGCCCACACGGTACTAGGCCAATGGCAGTGCACCTCTCCAGCAACAGGTTCCAAAGTGCAGAGGCACTGGCAGGCTGGACGAAAAGCTCGAATCCCATCTTTGCACCGGTGTAGCCGGTCCTAGCGACCATGCATGGTATCTTCTGGATCGAACAATCAATGAATCTGAATGGCCTGAGCTGTGCCAAGAACAGGCTGTTGCAATCCACCAGCTTCTCCAGGATCTCCAGGGACCTTGGACCTTGCAGGGCGATATCGACCATCCCCTCTGGCCCTATAGTGGGATCGCGTAGGTCCTTGATCTTAGGACGCAGGCCAAGCCCCAGCTCTGGCTCTGCTGGATCAATGACCCACATATCCTGGAGCAATCCAGCAAGGTAGGCCTCCAACTTCCCCTCGTTTGCGGCATTGACGACGATCACGAACTCCTCAGGGCCCCTGCAGTAGATGATCACGTCATCCAACACAGACCCACAGGCATCCAAGATGAACGAGTATCTGGCCTGCCCAGGCTCCATGTCGCTGACACGATTGGTCACCACAGCCTCCAGGAAGGGCCTGGCATCAGGTCCGCTGACCCCCAATACCCCCATATGTGTACAATCGAACAGGCCTGCTGCCTCCCTGACCGCCTTGTGCTCCTGGCTGATCGAGGAGAACCACAATGGCATTATATAGCCGGCAAACTCGGCCATAGGGCAGGATGCCGCCCTCTTGATGTGCTCCTGATACAGCAGGCTTCCCACCGGCTGCCTGGCCAGTGCCTCGAATGTAAAGTCCTTCTTCAAGCCAGTCCCTGACTCCTATTCCTTCCGTCTTGCATCCCAGGCATAATAGGGCTGAAGCACGCTACGTCAAGGCTCAGATGCCTGCTATAGCCGCGAAAAGGCAGACCTGGCCGCTGCGATCGTCCTTTCTATATCCTCGCTGGTGTGCGCAGTGGAGATAAACATCGCCTCGTACGCACTAGGTGCGATATAGATGCCACTATCCAGCATCCTGGAAAAGAACCGCTTGAACCTGGCTATATCAGAGGTCTGGACGTCCGATAGATTCCGCACGGGCCTATCCGTAAAGAAGCAGCTCAGTAAAGAGCCTACCCTGTTTATCCGTAGTGGAATCCCTGCCTTGGCAGCTGCCTCAGCCAGTCCTCGTTCTAGCATGGCACCCATCTGCTCCAGTCGGTCGTAGGGATCCGTCTGGTGCAATAGACGCAAGGTGGCACTAGCAGCTGCTGTCGCTAATGGATTGCCACTGAGTGTACCTGCCTGATACACCGGACCTGTGGGTGCAAGAAGGTCCATGATCTTGGCACTACCGCCTACAGCAGCTAAGGGCAGCCCCCCGCCTAAGATCTTACCAAGGCACGTCAGGTCGGCCTCTATCCCGTACAATTCCTGACAGCCACCAAATGCCACACGAAACCCCGTGATCACCTCGTCGAAGATCAGGACCGCACCTTCGTGGTCACAAAGGTACCGCAGAACTTCCAGGTATCCTCTATCAGGCAGTACTACGCCCATGTTTGCGGCTACAGGCTCTACTATCACCGCTGCGATGCTGGCCTTGTACCGTGAAAACACCTCCTTAGCAGCATCGGGATCATTGTATGGTATCACCACGGTCAGGGCGGCCAAGGCCTCTGGCACACCCTTGCTCGAAGGCCTGCCCAACTCGGCAAGCCCCGACCCTGCCGCCACCAATAGGCTGTCACTGTGGCCATGGTAGCAGCCTGCCATCTTGACCAGGATATCCCTGCCTGTGTATGCCCTGGCCAGGCGGATGGCGGTCATGACCGCCTCTGTGCCGCTGCTGACCAATCTGACCTTCTGTATGGAGGGGAACGCCGCCCTGATCTGGGCAGCCAAGTGAGTCTCAGCAATGGTTGGCGCCCCGAAGCTCGTACCCTTCTCGGCAGCTGCCTTTACTGCCTCCACTACCTCTGGGTGGGCATGGCCAAGTATCAATGCCCCCCAAGAGCAGACGTAGTCTATGTACTGGTTGCCGTCGATATCGAAGACGGTTGACCCTCTACCCGACGCGATGAACACTGGCACATGGTCCACAGCTCCGAATGCCCTCACAGGCGAGTTTACCCCTCCAGGTATGCACCCGCGTGCCTGCTCAAAGGCATCGGCCGACCGTCCATAGATCCGCGTCTTGGCCATACTTCCATTATCAGCATTGCCTGCAGGATACTCAAGCTCCTTGGAGGAGTATGGCAGATAGGCCACCTGCGAGGGCCGTTGATGAATGCCTCAGCCAAGGCCCGGCGCCTACAGCTACCTCATTGCACTACAACATATCACACCACTGCTTCAACAGCCTGCCCAACTCCAAGGCAAACTTGCGGATGGCTTCCTGATCCCGCTGATCCGGCCGTTGCGAACGCCAGAACTGTATCTTGGCGGTCGGAGGTTCATGCATTGGCACCATCTGCGAAGCCTCAAGAAGATTCGCGCAATACTCCGCTGCCTCCAAAACGGCATCCGTATCCAATGATACGGCAGATGAATCTCTGCCTGGCGATCCTTGTCCTGCACGGGTCCCACGGGCTGCCTTGCTTCCAGTATCGAGTGCTGCCTGGAGCTGGGCGATCGCCTTCTGGACGTGGCCTTCCCTATTAGGGTTCTCCTTTATGCTCGTATTCAGGTCCCTATTCCTATACCAGCCATAGATGGCAGCGATGATCGAAGGATCGCGAACCGTACCATCAGGATACACCAAACCGTGCACGTCGCTCCATCCCCCTTGGATCATCAGCTCGAAGACATACCAGCCCATCTTGTGTCTTTGGCAGATCTCCAGAGCCATGTCATAAGGGTTGGCACGGCACACGCAGGCCATCTCACTGTTGAGCACAGGTTTGTTGTACTTCTTGGCGATGGTCTCTGCCAAGATATAGCTTTCTTCTACCTTTGCCCTAGTTGGGTGGTAATCGTGAAATGAGAAGACATCTACGTCCGTGCACCACTCCATGTCACTTGCAAATGTATGACCTATGGTTACTGCGTTAACCGGATCAAGGGACTTGACGTACCTAGTAAAGTGGGCTAGAAACGCCATTATCTCTGCTGCGCGTTTCGGCCTTTGCTCTTCCGAAGCCTGATTGTAGTAGTCGTTCCAGCTGGGCTCGTTCATTATGTCCCACATCAATAGCCCTGGCTCATCCTTCAATGCCTTGACCACCGCTTCTACGTAGGCCTCCTGCCTTGGCCAAGATTCTGGCGATAATGTCTGCGGATTCAGGCTGTTGCCATTGAATAGAATGGGCATGGTCGAGATCCCCAGACCATGTGCTATGCGAATGTAGCTGCGTATCCTGTCAATAAAGCCGTTCGGATCTCGTTGGTAAAAGACAGGACTCAGCCATACGCGCGTACTGTTGAGCTGCAATCTCTTGGCATAGCCAAGGTCCCTTTCGATGGTCTTGCGATCGTTTCGCCATCCTCCAGGGTAACAGACCCCACGGATAAAACTGTAATCCTCCAAGGGTTTGACCGCCCTTGCAGATGCGCCAACTGTCAAGACTACGATTCCGATCGATACGATGATGTTGGTCTTCATTGCAAGCCCCTTTCAAAGGTCTAGCTCCAGGATGCATGTCGCAGACCCAGGTTTCCCTATCCAGTCTGTCTTGTCTGATATAGCTCACGGAAGGGCGACTATGTCACTTGGAAGTCTCCAACTGGGCCATTTGATCAGGCTTGGCAGACAGCAATTTGAACAGGTTGGGATCGTATTCCTCTAGCCCTGTGATCCCGTAAAGATGGTTAGCAGATATCCACGGCAACCAAAAACGGTGACCTCCAACACCTCGGCTGACACCTTGGCCCATCCGCCAGCCTTCCTGCTGCCACCCAACACCTTTGTAGTCGTACTGGCGGCCGGGAAGTGCGATCATCTGTTTGGTATCGTGCAATAGAACCCGTGCCACATCGAGATAGTGCTGGTCCTTGGTAAGATTGTACAACTTCGCATAGGATGGCACGGCCCAAGCGAGGTATTCGTCGACACCACCTGCGGCAGCAGTCGTTATCCCCTGAAATCCCAGGGCAGGTACGCCCTTCTTCCAGTGCAGTCGCGAATCATCAGCATCCTGAGGCATCGGTACGTTCCAGATCCAGATCCAGCTTTCGGAGAAGGTCGCTGCCACCTCAGCTCGCTCGAGCCATTTGGCCTGCTTGGTGCAGTCATACAGACTCAAGAAGGCCTCCATGCTCAGCATCCCAGCCTCTTTGTCGGTGATGTTCGGATTGTCGATGGTGGCCCCCACGAATAGTCCCCTTGACCCAAAGTTGGCCCACACGTACTCGCCAGCACGAATCGCTGACTCCTTGTACCTCGGGTCGTTTGTCTGCTCGCTCATCAGCACAAGCAAAGGCACCGGACAATAACTGGCGGTCCCAGTGGGCTCTGCAACATCGTTGCTGCCACGGTTCCAACGCCGTGGAAATGAGCCGTCAGGCCTCTGTTGGAGGATCAACCAGTCCACGTACTGCTTGACCCAGTTGAACCAATCCAGATGGTTGCGACCGCGCATCCTCTCTCGCTGGTAAGCGCGGATCAGCACTCGCATATCCTCGGTAGCATTCCTCAGCCATGGTGCGGTCCAATTATTATCCGACCGCTTTGCAGCAGAATCCCACGGTCTTCCCGTTTCCAGGTCATAGCCAGTACCTTCCAGCGGGACCGTAGGCAACGCTCGTATCAGGGATGAGATGATGTCCAAGCCCACCTGCCGCATCTTCAGGCCTCGTTCGGAAGGGTCGCGATCGGCCTCCCGCAACAACTGATCCGCACACTCGATGCTTTTCCCGACAAAGCCCATGGCTGTCATCGTATAGTTCCATTGCTTCTCATCCGAGATGGTGTTGATCACAAAGGGCATGCCTGTCCTTCCGTCTATGGTGTTGGCCTGGGCAACGAGGTGGTCGATCAGGACGCGGCGTACCAGCTCGACATCGATGTGGATGATTGGAGGTCTCAGGGTCGCCCACGCCCAACGCCAGGTGTTTCGCACCACATCCAGAAAGGACTCGCCTCGGCCGAATCGAAATTGGACCTGGTAACTGTGCGCCAAGCCCTGAGAGATCGGATGATAACGACGCATCCACCTCATTGCTGCCGGTTGCCCACGGACAGCACCCATGCCCCGGGCACCTGCGTAGCCGATCGTTGCGCCGGGAAACCAGAAGCCAAACTCGATAGGAGCATTGCCCGGCTGCCGAGCCCCCAGCGAACCAAACAGAAACCTTGCATCCGTCATCGCCACCCTCGAAGGCGTTTCCTCAACAGTCGTATCACCACGAGGTGACGGATCTAGAACCGCTACGGAGGTACCATTCTTGAACCAAAGCACGAATAATGGGGCTGAAAGGATATCCTCCCTCATCAGAAAAACCCTGGCATTGTAGTTCAACGTACCACCAGGGGAGGTTGCACCATTGTAGGTCGGGTCTCCATACAATAGGCCTGGTGCAAAAAAGTTCACGTCGGTCCAGCATACGGAAGGCTCAACCAGGAGTAGGACCGATGAGCAAAAACCGCCTGTAGCAGATCCGGTCACCTGCACATCCCTGTGTACGGATAGGACTGCACCACTGACCTTCCAGCTATCGCGCACCCGAAAGGCAACACCTGCCTCATATGCGATCTCAGCTACGGCATCTATCCCAGTCGGCGATCTCTGGACCGTCTCATACTCGCAGCTAAGCTGGCGAATATCCGCCTCGGTGTTAAAGACCTCCAGCCTTACGGGACTTGCCTGCCAAATACGAGGTGCACCGGCCCCAGCGATTTCTATACCCCATCCACCTGCAGGGGCGCAGACAAACGATACCGTCGCCCCCGTCTCCAATCGCCCTAGGTCAAGTCGATCGCCTTGTTGTGCAGTCGCCAACGAAACTGTCAAACACAGCCAGACTATCACAAGCCTTGCTGACATTGGACATGCCCTTCCCAGTAGGCCAAACGCGATTGGCAAGATTCCAGACCGACCCTAGTAGAGCTGAATACCATCGCCCGGCCTCTAGGGAATAGCCGTCAATAGACCAAGCTGGTAGGGCAACAGCTCGTACCGCCCACCGCTGGCCGGATCGCGACCCTGGAACAGGAAACGAAGATTGGCCGGATCGATGATCATCCTCTCGTCATATCCGTCGCGAATCAGCTCGCCGTGGCTGATATCCCTGGTCCATGGAGCTACACCGTCTTCGAAGGTCACGTTGTTGATACCCGCGAAGGGCGTCTGCCACGAATCGGCCCCAGGCACTGGCGTCCATTCCCCATCAAGACGATCGGCGACCCATGCGCGATAATGCCGCGCAGGACTGAGGGCCTCGATCACTGTCAGGTACATATTGGTACCCTTTATCTTGTAAGTGACACTGCCCTCGAAAAGATTATTCCGATGGTCCCGGATGGCGATCTCGGGATCGCTCATGCCATTGGGAAATTCCTCGACGGTCGTTCGGCAGCGATAGAAGTTGCCATCGTCCCCAGTGAAGAACAGATAGGCATGTGTGTCGTCGCAGATAACGTGGTAGTCGATCGGAAGCCTCGGGGCACTCGCAGGCATCTTGGCAAAGAAGTTTCGCGGTGCAGTCCATGTCTCCGGCCTGGAAATATCGTCGGTGGTGGAATACTGTGGCGGCTGAGACTGGAAGACCAGGTACCACTTCTTGTGCAAGGTGAAATAGAACAGATGAGGTGCGCACTTGTAGCCCCGCATATTCGGGTTGACATCTATGTAGGTCAACTTGGCTTTAGGGGCATCGGCCCAGTCCTTGAAATTCAGATATACCATGGTCCATGTCCTGGCGGATGTGGAGTAGGCAGTGGCGTAGACATGCCAAAGGTCGTTGTAACGGACGATGGTAGGGTCTTTGACGGAAACTATGGTGTGCGTCTCATCGGAGATCGGCTTTATCTGGACGCCGCTGGCCTTCCACCTCAGCGGCGTCGCAAATGACAGCACAAGGGCGCCCAAATCTATGGTGTATCCCTTCAATGGTTTTCCATCGCTATCTAGAAACCTTGCACAGAAGTCTGCCGCCCCGCTACGGTTCACGATAGCCCCGCGTACGACGTTCGGCCCCTTCTTGAGGGTAAGCCGTTTGGAGACACCGTCATCGATAACGGTCTGGCGGTCACCATAGATGCCTATGACCTCCCTTCCGTTGACCCACCATACAGATGCAGAGTTAGAGCCCGCTGCCAGCCGTACATCGGGTATATCCTGCGGACAATTGACGATCGTTACGACCCAGAACAAGGCATTGTCGGAGCTCTTGCCGAAGGCAGCGGCGAAATAATACAGATTGACATTGTATTGGTTGGTGTCTACTGCGTGCCATGTCAGCTCCGTGCCATCGACCGTAACCTTATCGCCGTCTCGTGGAATCACCGTCAGCTCATTAGGGAAATGTCCTGCCTTTACGGTCTTCTGGACTGCGGTCTGGGTGTCTCCGCTGGCAGCGATCGGCTCGAGGATGAGCCACCTCTGTATGAACCCATCCGGATCGGGGGACGTCTGACCAGATGGCGCACGCACCAGGTGGAGCCACAAGCGGTTCTGGTCTTCGGCAGCGGCGGTCAGAAGTGCACAGCTAACCACGAGGATAAGGATCGATCTATAGATCTTGCCGGGCGTAATCATTGTAACTCCTTTGCAATTCGACTTGTGTGTCTGGTCTTCTATGGATCTCTAAGGCGATTTGAACAGCCACCGTTGCTTGTCGCTATTTGGGTCGAACCTGGCCAATGTCGCAAAACTGCTGCCTATGGCAGAGATGGCCAACGACTCCTTTGCCATCGAGGCAAGCTTGGGCATGATCCGCCATGTACCGTCGGTAAGTTGATCGATCCGCCAGAGCTGCTCAGGCCCTCCTGTAAAGGCCGGCACGGCGACCAGTTCACCATCCTCACCGACGGCCAAAGTCCTGTCAGTACCAGCAACGCTGATCCTGAAATAGGGCGAGCCCAGGTAACCGCCCGCGCCAGCAACAGCCGTGACTGTCCACTTCTGGTGGGCCTGACAGAGGTAGTTGGACATGCGGATGTCGATATTCCCAGCAGGCCAGTTCTTTGAGACCTCTGCCACGTCCTGGGGAGGAATCGGGCCACCTCCACCACCAAATCCCCTGCCACGGCGACCACCGACCGGTACGCCCTCTACGGCCAGCTCCAAGGCAGTTCCAGTCCTGACGGATTCGATCTCGTACGTCCCTTCCTTGAGGTTCTCGCCGGCCACAGGCCAACCATCCTTCCAGAGCAGCGGCCGAATGTCGAGCACGCTAGCCCCTCCCCTGTCTAGATCGGCCTCCCAGTGCAGGGAGAACTTCTGTACACCATCGCCCTCGTCGATGAGACCGAAATGGCCAGGCCCAATGTGGCGGCCGCCAGAACCACACAGCAACTTGCCACCGCCCCGCAGCATATCGATGCCCATGTTATCTACGAAAGGACCTGTGACCTTCCTGGAACGGCCCACCCGAATGTTGTAGCCGGAATCCGCCCCCCTACAGCAACTGCCATGGGTAGCCACCAGGTAATACCAACCATCTCGGTAGATCATGGTCGTTGCCTCACAGTTGATCGCAATGTCAACCGGCTTGTCATTCGGATCCAGACGTTTACCAGTCTTTGGGTCCAGTTGGACGATGCGGGTATAGCCGAAATAAGAACCATAGGTCAGCCACAGCTTACCATCGGTCGGATCTAGAAAGGCACCAGGATCTATGGGATTCATGAAGTCATCCGGCCCTTCCTTGCCTACGATACGCCCGCCATCCTCCCACTTGTAGTCCGGCGAGCATGGGTCCAAGGTCTTGTTCCAGATCATGGTAATGCCAGATATGTACATGTAGTAACGATCCCCAATATGGATGACATCCGGGGCCGCACCAGTCCGCGGAGGCCTAGTCCCAGTCCGCCACGTCCAGCCATCGTCGGAGACCAATGACGTGCCGCCAGTGCCATAGGTATAGTACCTACCGTTGCACTCCATGATGGTTGATGGGTCATGGATCCTTACCTGACCGTCCAATGCGAGGGCAGGCAGAGACACTGCAATGACAAGCCCTCCGATGAGTATTACGTTGCTGGTAAACGCAACTCGATGGTTCCTGTAGATCTGCTTCATGGTTGGTATCCTCATGGTCTTGAAAGAAATCGATATATGTTCACGCTGAAAGGTGCAAACTCTGCCTTGGCCGGGATGACATCCAGTGATTGCTCTTCTATATTGGCGGCCTGCCCTCGCCCAGGCGTGACACTGGCTTCGAGACTCGAGGCGACCATGCGGCAAACACTGCCCGTGCCTGCCAGCTTGGCCCCGCGAATCTGGAGGTTCAGTGTCTGCCTGGAGTCTGTCGGATTGATGACAGCTACCGTCAAGGCCTTGCGGTCGGCGGTCCACGCCGCTACCACGTCGAGTGGGAAGGTATCGCTGCCCGCATTGACAACTGGTTGTTCGCCGCCTGGCGGGTCCTTCGGCCTTGGCTGGGGCGAGTTGCCAGAGACCTCGACAGGTATTGAACCAAAATGGTCACGGTACATCTTGAAAAGCAGGCCATTGGTATTCAGCGAGGCCTTGGTCCCTTCGCGGCCCAACAAGGATGTAGCAAATGTGTAATTGGCCATCTTTATGATGTCACTATGCCGGAACATCTCGTGCAAGGCCCAGGCCAGTGCCGGAAACACAGGATACCGGCCGCCGCTATAGGCCCATTCGCTGATGGCTATGGGCTTGGGTTTGGCCGCAAGCTGGGGAACGAGCTTCTGGTATTCCCTGTAGGCCTCGACCTTGATGCGGACATGATTGGCCGCACGGCGCATCCAATCAGTGACTGGCTCATTAGGGTCATTGGGCACTTGGCGACCTTCAGCCAGGCTAAAGTGCGTGTTGCCATAATTGTAGAAGTGCTCGCTGATGAGGTCGAAGTTGTCGAAACAATGCAATAACAAGCCACCGGTCCAATCCTCAGGCGAAAGATATGCAGGAACAAGCTTGCTGCGGAAGAAGGCCTCCCAGGTCATCCCCGAAAAGGATTCCCACGAATCGTTCAGCCTTGCATTCGGGGAATTCAGGGCAGCCTCCAAGAGGTTGTCCAATGCCAAACGCAAAGATTGTCTGGCGCCAGTCATCGTATCTGGCATGGCCCCGCTGGCCAGTATGATGATGGTGGGATCGACCTTACGCATGGCCTTGGCGAACTGGTTATGTTTGAATATGAAATGATCCAGTTTCATCGCGCCATATTGGTAGGTCAGTCCCCACATCTCGTTGCCTATCCCCCAAAGCCGCACACGATAGGGTTCCGGATGGCCATTAGCCGCACGAAGCCTGCCCATGGGTGTATTGACGTCGCCGTTGGTGTATTCTACGTATTGTGCAGCGGACCAGGCATCACCTGTGCCGGCATTGACGGTGATGTAGGGCTCAACATCTAGCAGCTTACATAAGGTCATGAACTCGTCGGTACCTATGTCGTTGGATTGAACGCCCCGCCTGACCGGATCCCATGTGGGCGGACGCCTATCAGGATCGCCGATCGCATCCCGCCACTCATGTGCGGAAACGAAGTTGCCACCAGGAAAGCGATAGACGCCAGATCGGAGGCTCTTTAGCACCGAGACGACATCGGGTCGGAAACCATGCAGGTTGTCGGCCGGCATCAGGGAGATCGCACCGATCCACAAGGTCCCTGTACCAGTGGCGGTAATCTGGATGTACCCATCGTTCGTATCGGACTGCGACCTGAAACTCAGGGGGAACTTGGCAAACGCTGGTGTGAGGTCCTTGATCGCAATGGATTGATGGCCATTGTCGCCACTTGCCCACCCAAGGCTAACGGTAACCTGGGCCCCAGGATCTGCGGCAAGGACGATGCGGCCTGTGTATGCCCGGCCTTGCTCGAGGGTCAGGCCTGCCTGGCGGATCCCTCGAGGTTCGTTGGGACTAAGCGAGATCGCCGGCGAGTGATCACCGACATATGCATGCTTGGTATCCATGGTGATGCATTCTGCCGGACCGATAGGCACCCACCTGCGAGGTACGCCTCCGAACCGTCCCCTGCCGCCACGCCCTGCCTGCAGCCCCATCGCCTCAACCCTGCCAGTGGAAGCAGGGTCCTGGCTTGTGATGGGGTAGTAGAACTTTCGGTCGTCGATCATCTCGGCCCACAGGGTGCGGTACAGGAGGTTGCCCGCATGCTCGATAAACATACCATATATGTTGGGACTGATCGGACCGGACGTCTTGCTGGCATCGATGACGGCCTCGACAGTGGTAGGGGCTGTGCTGGCAGCAGATAATGAGGCGGTACGCAAGACCGACACGCTGCCGACTATGACCATGGTGCAGATCAGAGGGAAGGTGCTCGGTTTCTTCATGCAGATCTCCTCAAGGAATTGGCTGCGCGGCTGGCAGGAAGCCTGCCGCCCTGCCGAAGACGGTGAACTCGATGATCCCTAAAGGTGTAGCCTTGGGCCAATTTGTCAAGGTCAGCCGAACGAAACGACACTTGACTGGTGGTATCTCCTCAAAGATCACATTTCGCAAGATCGTGTTGCGTGTCTGGTCAAGGGCCATTGTGTATGTCTGCCCATCCATGGAAACCTCGATCTTGTACTGATACGCACTGACCTGGTTTGGCTCGGCAGGTCCGGCCCTGCCCCTTGCGCCAAAGCCAAATCCCCGGCCACTATTGAACATCAAACGGACAGAGTCTATCATGAATATCTGGACCACGTCAAATCTGGTCGCTGGGGAAAGATCGATCGTCAGGGTCGGCTGCACATCATCTGTGGCTGGCTCCCACCAAGTACCGCTCGAGTTGTCCACAGCATATGCCGCATCTCGGCCGGGCCTTTCGGATGAGGCACGCGAGAGGGCATTCATCGCGCGGAACTTGTCTATGGTCAGTGGGATCGACCCGCTGTCACCTGCATTCGGATCGCTGATCGTGCTAGGGGCCCACTGCGGCGTCTCGGTGACCTTCACTGACATATGACCATACCTGTCAAGGATTATGCGATCCATACCTATACGCCTTCCTCCAGGAGGATTCGACAGCACGATCGTGTAGAACTGCCAGAGATTCCCATCAGGTCCTTCCACGATGCAGCCGTGCGCAGGCCCAGTGACGATACCGTCGGTCTTACGAAGCAGTGGATTGTTGGGCGCGTAGGTGAAAGGCCCGAGCGGAGAGCTTGCAGTGTAGTAGCCAGTAGCGTAGGTCTTCCACTGGGTCCCAGAGGCAGAGTATTGCAGGTAATACGTACCGTTGTATTTGTGCATCCAGGGGCCCTCGATCCAGGCCACGTCCGTGTATTCATTCATCTGGCCGTATCGCTCCCAGAGGTGGTCCTTGTTGAATGAAAACAGACGCCTAGGCTGGCCAGCGAACCTTGTAAGGTCATTTGGATCGAGGGGCACAACGTATATGCCGCTGACACCCCTTCCGGAGTAATAGAGATAGGGCTTATTATCGTCGTCGATGAAGATGTCCATATCGAAGGGGCCGTTCCATCCGCCCGACACACCAGGCGTGTCCTTCCAAGGCCCACAACTGGTAAATGGGCCCAAAGGATTGTCGGACCTGTACAGCGGACCATCGTTGCCGCACATGTAGAAGCTACCCTTGTACTTGACGACGTGGGGCGCCACAGGGACATTGGCAACGCGGTGGAAGGTCCAGTTCAGCATGTCTTGCGAGACCCATGCCCCACCACCGGTGCAGTACATGTAGTACATGCCTTTGTCCCTGATGACGGTCACATCCCCGGCTGCATTGCCGCCAGGCGCGGTGACCATCGGTAGAGGGTTGCAATAGCGTGCTGTCTTGCCAATCTGTGGCTGTGCCCCTCTTGCGCTCAAGGCGAATAGAGCAACCAGGAGGACCGCCTCGAATTGCAAGGTTTTCTTCCCGAAGGCCCCCTGGTACTTCCCAGCGGCAAGGACAAAACCCAGGCCTTCGGGCTGGATCGGCATGCCATCTGGGATCGAGGCCGGTTGACTGTAGGGATGCATAGTACCATCCATGGGCGATACCTCTACTGTGAAGGAAAGATCTCTGGGGCACCAGGCCTGAGCAGACGGACATCATAAAGACCACCAGCCAAACCCCTTCTTGCACTGAATCGGACCGTAAGACGACTATTCCCAGCCGCTTCAAGGATCTGGGTGGGGATCGGATACCGCTTCTCTATGAAATGGTTAGGGCTTTCACCCGTCAGTCTTTGGGTAGCGATAACGGTGCCATTGACCATGATGTCGAATTCCCTGCCGCGATCGTCGCCAGAATAAATGACAGAAAGTATGGCCTCCTTTGCGCCCCGAGGATCCAATGTGTACTGAATCCAGGCCCCGTGACGCCAACGTCGACCGTTGTAAATGCCGGTCTCCATGGCCTCACCCTCAAGGTCGTGTTCCACCTCGTCCTGTTGCTTGCCGACGGCGATCGAGTCGATGGTCGCTGCCTGGCGTGCTGCCTCTGCATGCTCCTGGGCAGCCAGTCTTTCCCTTCTTGCGGCAACCTTCTGGGCTGTCGTAAGTTCCCAGTATATCTGATAGCGACGCTCGTGTAGTCTGAAGAAGGGCACCAAAGGCAAGCCATTCGGCTCGGCCGGCTCGATTACATCCATTATGCGGAAGTGCAGCGGTCCAGCAGAACGATCTTCAACCACATGCCTGAGCAATTCTGCCTCTGTTGTTACCAGCGCCGGTACGCGATCCAATGGAACCATCGGGCCATGCGCAACATGTGACATACGACCGCCATCTGCAAACAAACCATCCATACGGTCGGTGCCTCCAGGCTTGGCCAGAAGGACCGGACCGTATAGAAAGGCCACCCAATCAGAACCATCTGGCAGACGTTCCATACGAAGTTGCATGGGAAGATCCACATCGACCGTATCGCCGTCTGCCCACTGCCGCTCGATAGCTGCATAAGAAGATGGGGTCGATCTGGTGTCGATGCCCCTACCATTGACCTTTATCACAAGCTTGCCTGTACCGATCCAGGCGGGATGGCGGATATTGAGGGTAAATGTCCTGGGTTTTGCTAGTTTGAGACTGAGACGCGTACGAGGCTCGTCCGGAAACCTCGTCTGTTGCCTTAGCACCAAGCTGCCGTCTGCCATAGTGAGCACAGATGGGATAAAGAGATTCACATATAGCTGATCCTTCCCCTTGGCATAGATGAACTCCCCATACCGTCCTGGGTTCTCCATGCCAGTGCCTACGCAGCACCAGAAGGCCACCTCAGGCTGAGAATATACCCGGTAATGGTCAGGCCGGATCGGGGTGAAATAGACGTACCCAGGCCTGGTTGGATTGATGGATGCCAGGATATGATTGTAAAGGGCACGTTCATAGAAATCTGCATACGCAGCCTTGGGCTCGGCCTTGAAGAGTTCCTTGGTAAGTCTGAGCATGTTGTATGTATTGCAGGATTCTGGGCCCTCTCGGTGTGCGATCATACCACTGAAATCATTCGGATCATTGAAATGCTCGCTAACGCTGTTGCCACCAAATGCCACACTACGATTCCTGACGACGGTCTCCCAGAAAAACACAGCCCCAGTGTGCAGCCTATCGTCATTGAGCAAGGCAGCTATACGCTCCATACCGACCACCTTGGGTATCTGGGTATTGGCATGCAGACCAGTGAGTCTATCCTGGCGGTTCATTAGGGGATCGAACAGACGCCGGTGGTTGAAACGCTGTGCCAGATCAATGTATCGCTTGTCTGCGGTAATGGCATAGATGTCGGCCAAGACCTCGTTCATACCGCCGTATTCCGTATCGAGCATTCGCTGCATCTGCGCGTCGGTCAGGCCAGATGTAATCCTTTCGCACCAGTTGCCATAGCTTATGAGAAGCTCTCGTGCCTTCTCGTTGCCCCCGTGCAGATAGGCGTCCCTTAGTCCAGCGAACATCTTGTGCAGGTTGTACCAAGGGGCCCACCTATTCCGCATGAGTTCGACATGCCCTTGCCCCACTTGCCTCCAATACTCCTTGCTCCCAGGGATGCCTCCAATGTATCCATCGCCATTTGCCTCTTGAACCTTCGCAAGCTCCTCGATCATATAATCAAGGCGTTTGCGCAACTGCTCATCTGGATCCGCGCCCGAGGCGATCATAAACGACAGCGCCGAAAGATAATGGCCAGCGGTGTGTCCGTCGAGGCCCATGCTCTCCCAATTGCCATAGGGCTTGGCCTTGGGACTTAGCCCTGCCTCCCGCAAGAACGGCGAAAGCAACCGGTTTGGATCGTGAGCCAAAAGGTATTGGCGATTGGCATTAACCGCATCGAGAAATGGGCCCTCAAGCAACCTGACATCCCTCAACGGGAAGAATTGGACAGGCTGCTGAGGCGTCACCACCGAAGGCCCATTAGAAGCCAACAACGCTGCAGAAGCGATCAGGATCACTGCGATATCCATCGCGGCGACACCGGCGGAAGGATGTCTGGTGCACATACGGTCTCCTATAGATAAGGGCAATCCCCTGCCTTTGACTTCATTACTGGGACTGGGATGCCCTGGGAATCCTGACCTCTTGACCATTGTACCGAACAACGACATCCGGCCGTTCGGTCGGGGCGATCCCGACACCATGACCGGCCGATACCCAGACGATGTGGAATGTCCGTTCTTTGAGCATACCTGGGAACTCGCCTTTGCGCTGACCGATGATGAGGGTCCCACTTGCCTGGTTCCATTGGATCATGATCGTGGCATAAGAGCCCTTCTCATAGTCATACCCGTCACCTTCATCCTCGTAGAGCGTGAAGCTGCCGTCTGCACCGCTGTAGATCCGCAATTCGATCGGATCAGCAGGTTTCTCGCAGGCATATTGCAGGTCAGGCCCCATCGGCACGATCCCACCGCAACGGACCAACAGCGGGATCGTTTCCTGTGGCGACGGGATATCGACGCGTTGGCCACCACCGATGGACTGACCGGTCCAGAAGTTCGTCCATGCCGTCCCTGCTGGCAAATAAACGGCCCGGCTGGCCGCCTTTGCCTGCAATACCGGGGCCACCAGAAACGCAGGCCCGAACATATACTGATCGCAGATATCGTAAACGTTCGGGTCTTGCCGGAAGTCCATGGGCAATGCCCGCATCATCGTGTACCCTTCACTGGTGACCCTCCAGGCGATCGAGTAGATATAGGGCAGAAGCCTATAGCGAAGACGGTCGTAGGCAATCAGGGTATCCATAGCCTTAGGGAAATTCCAGAACTCCGTCCGGCTCTGGTAACCGTGGACACGGAGGATTGGGCAGAATGTGCTGTATTGGAACCAGCGGATAAGCAGATCTGCATAGTCCTCGGACTGGTACTGATCTGGTGGACGGAAGAAGCCCCCACAATCCGTCGTCCAATAGGGCAGACCTGTGAGGCACACATGTAGGCCCGCCGGGATCTGTCGCCGCAGCGCATCCCAGTTTCCTCCGACATCGCCCGACCAAAGCGCGGCTGCATACCTCTGCTGGCCTGGGAAGGCCGAGCGACTGAGGATAACGACACGCTTGTTGCCAGCAGCGGCCCTCTGACCATCGTAGACGGCCTGGTTTGCCAGCAGCGGGTAGGCATTGCGATACAGGTCGCCCGGGCCGACGAAAACGCGGCGGTTGGCCATGGCGTTACCGTCGTCACCTGGCTCGGTAGCATCCTGCCACCAGGCATCCGTACCGATCCTAAAGAATGCCTCATATAGATACTTCCACCGCAGTTCGCGTGCAGCAGGATTGAAGACATCTATCCAGTCAGTGCCAGGTATGACGAGGTTGCGAGATTTCATCTCCCTTCCGACCTTCCCCTGGGGGTTGGACCAGACAGAGATCATGAAATGGACATTCTGCTCATGCAACCTTTGAATCATCTCCTCCGGTGCAGGATAGTGCGATGCATCCCATTCGTATGCACCCCAGCCATGATTCCCCCAGTACTGCCAATCCTGGATGATCAGATCAATAGGTATCTGTCGCCTGCGAAACTCGGCAACCGCATCCAGGATCTGCTGCTGGCTGGAGTAGCGCTCTCGGCATTGCCAGAAACCGTACGCCCACCTCGGCCATAGCGGTGCCTGCCCAGTAGCCCGACGGTATGCAGCCACCACCTCGTCGAGCTGCGGGCCATAGAAGAAATAGTAGTCGATGCACTCGGCAAGATGGGACCGAAAGGTCGTGGTGTTGCCCAGGGGCCTGGCGAAGAGCCTTGCCCCGCGACCTCCTCCCAAGAGCCTCACAGTGCATGTGGTATTTGCTGGCAGCCAGATCTTGCCAACAGCGGTGTACGGGACCCACATGTTCCTTATGTGCGCGATGGTCTGGTCATTTACGACGATCCCGATCTCATTCCGTCTATCCCCATCCTTGGCGAAGAAGACGTATTCCCCAGCCGGGCCAGTGACGAACGTGCCAGTGCGGCTAGTAGAAGGACGCATCCGCAGCCCCACCTTGCCACGCAACTGCTCTGTTGCCGTAGGCCCATCAGACGGTGTCCCATCATCTGTCGATGAGAGTTGGATCTCCTGATCAACCGGATTGAACTCCGTCAGAGAGGCATTGTTCCAGAGTAACCCGTAGCCGCGGCTCGAGACCAGCACAGGTAACGCCACCTGGGTGTTCAGTTGCCTGAGCTCTATGGGCATGCCTCGCCAGTTCCACACACCGTCCTGGCACTGGGCCATACCATACAGGTATTCGTCAGCCGGGCAGAGGAATGTCTGCTTAACACGATACAATCTCACCTCGTTGGCATCGACGATGCTATTGGGATCTGCCTCTATCATCACCCTGCCGCCGACTGGCGGCTCCTGGAGCAGGGTCTTGCCGGAGGCATCAAAGAAGCTGATAGAGCCTGTAGATCGCTCGACATGAACACTCAGCAGCCTAGTGCCAAGGACGAACCTATCCTGTTCCTCGTGCCATTCGAAAGGTACTGGGTTCCACTGCCTTATCACTACGAATTCCTTCTTGTGCGGCAGGGTCTGGCCAAGGGTACAAATGACACGGATCGTACGCTCGTCGCACACCTGCAGCCGCAATAATCCGGACTCTAGACTGATCGTGACACCCGATGCATCCTTTTGAGCCGACCGCACTGGGGCCGCAACCCCCATCGGCAAGGCATCTTGCGGGCCCAGCCCCTTTCCTGTCTGCGGCCCTGCTGCGACAGATAGGCAGGTCAGGCCCAAGAGGATGAAGGTTGCAAGGTGGTGGCAGCAGCTCATAGCAGATCCTAGCCGCCGGCGGGATTCGCACCAGTAGTGGTCTGCTGCGATGGGTGGGTAACGTTGGTCAGGCCGGATCCCACGATCTTCAGTGCAGCGGTGTGTTCTGATACCTTCTGCTCGGGTAAGATGACCGTCAGGCCCTCCGGGGTCTGCTGCCATTCAAGCTTGCCATCGTATCCTAGCAAGGAGATCTGCTCAATACGGTTCACATCCGAGCCTGCAGGCCTTGCCAGGGAACGGATGGTGATCCTGCGGTCCTCAGGCCAACCAAGGGCAATGGCGTACAGTATGGGGCCCTTTGTCGTAAACCGGATCTCCTTGGCATTGAACTGGAAGTCCTCCCTGAAGGCACCACCCCTTACCCTGACCGTGCCCTCGCCATAGATCAGCCACGGGCGGGTGCCGAATATCGCCTCACCGTGGACGGCGGTCCACTGTGCGAGCTCCTCGAGCATCTGCTCGACCTCAGGATCGAGCGAACCATCCGGCCTTTGCACAACGTTGAGCAGGAGGTTTCCGTTCTTGCTGACGATGTCCACCAACATGTGGATGACCCAGCTTACAGGGCGGTATTTCCAATTCCGGTTGTAGAACCAATCCCCTATCGAGGTGTCGGTCTGCCAGGGATATGGATCGATCTGGGGCATGAGGCCTCGCTCGACGTCTTGGACCCAGCGGCCCTGAGACCTCTGCTTGCACGTGTATACCACCTGCACCTGGCCCCCGTGACGGGCTGCGTCAGAGTTGTAAAAATGGGCGATCAGGCTGTAGCCGACCTTGTTGCCAAAGGGTACGGCCCCATCTGTATAGAGCAGGTCCGGATGGTACTTATCCACCAGCTCCTTGATCTGGTCGTACCACTGTTGTTGCCAGCGGGGGTTCCTGGAATACCAGCCCTTGTCGTTGGGCTCTGCTGGGAAGTGATACAGGTCCTGGTATGCAGGGTTTGCCCCATCATAGGGTACGCCGGCCTTGGGCCCTTCTTTATCTGCACCATGACTAGATTGGAACCAGGTAAAGCTTGCACCCAGGTGCTCGGAGACGCCGAACTTCAGGCCATACTTCTTGGCTGCCTTCTGCCATTCGCCCACCACGTCGCGGTGTGGGCCCATCTGTACCGAATTCCATCTGTGCAGGTCGGAGTCCCACAGGAAGAAGTTGTCATGATGCGAGGCCATGCTGACGAAGTACTTCGCCCCAGCCCGCTTGTAGAGGCTCATCAGGCGGTCCGGATCCCATTTCTCTGCCTTCCAAAGGGGGATGATGTCCTTGTATCCAAACTCTGATGGATGGCCGTAGTGTTCCAGATGGTACTTGTAATGCCTATTGCCTGGTTCATACATCCCTCTGGCGTACCAGTCACCGTTCATCGGCACTGCCTGCGGCCCCCAATGGGCCCAGATCCCGAACTTTGCATCACGGAACCAGTCGGGGCACTTATACTGCCTCAACGACTCGGCATTCGGCTCGAACGGCCCCTTGGCGATAGGAAGGTCCAGGTCCGCCATGGATCTGACCTTGCTCCACCTTGCAATCCTTTGCGACGGTGAACTCGCCGAGCAGCCAAGAAAGAGGACGATGCAACACACACACAACAGCCGCAAGAGATAGCTTAGTCGGCCGTATGTCTTGACCGTGCCAGTTGTGCAACATACCTCATGCATAGATCGTCCTTTCAATCGCCCGATACTGACGCTACTATGGGAATCTCAAACTCACTTCCTTGCCGTCATATTCTACGACCTGGTCAGGTGCTGTAGTAAGGCCGACTCCAGTCCCATGCCCATCCTTGACCAATACCACATTGAAGACGCGTCGTTCCAACATGCCTGGAAACCTACCGGTCCGCCTGCCTATGGTCAGGGTCTTTGTCCGCTGGTTCCACTCTAATGGGATGGTTGCAAATGAGCCCTTCTCGTAGCGATATGAGTCGCCCTCGTCTTCGTAAAGTATGAACTGCCCCATCGCCCCTGGGTAGACTCGAATCTCGATGGGGTCTGCTGGCTTCTCACCAGAATACTGGAGGAACGGTCCTAAAGGCAGGATCGAGCCAGCACGTATGAAGATCGGCAAGGTCTGTAACGGCGATGCGACGTCGATGGTCTGGCCTGCCTTGTAGGTCATGCTGGTCCAGAAATCGTACCAGGGACCACTATCCTGGGGCAGATAGACCGTACAATTGGTTGCACCTGCTGTGGTAACAGGTTTGACTAGGACAGAAGGGCCAAAGAGGTACTGGTCACCGATATTAAGGGCATTGGTATCGCTCGGGAAGTCCATGACCAAAGGTCGCATAAAGGTGCTGCCTTCCGAGGTCACCTGCCATGCGACCGAATAGATATAGGGCAATAGCCGATATCGCAGGTCTAGATAGGTGCGCAGGATCTCTTGGGTCTTCTCGTCAAAACGATAGAACTCCTTGCCAGGCTTTAGCCCATATGAACCATGCACACGGAACATCGGGCAGAAGGTGCTGAACTGGAACCACCTGGCAAACAGCTCCTGATACTGGGGGTTGCATGGATCGCCATTGCCAGCAGTCCGGTTGCCAAAGAAACCTCCTGTGTCGGTGGTCCAGTAAGGGATACCTGATAGCGAGAAGTTGAGCCCTGCTGGGATCTGATTGCGGAAGACCTGCCAAGTGGCCTGTATGTCCCCAGACCAGGTGATCGCAGAGTACCTCTGCTGGCCTGCATAGGCCGACCTTGTCAGGATGACTACACGTTTCTGATCGGTGGTCGCCCGCTGCCCCTCGTAGATCCCCTTGGCGTGCATCAATGGATAGGCATTGAAGACCTGGTATCCAGGCCCCATGCCAGTCTGGTAGGTCCGCCACTCCCTAGCATTGATCTCAGGCTCGGGGGCATCGAGCCACCAGCCGTCCACGCCCTTGGCGAAGAGCTGGTCGCGGACCTGCTTCCAATAGATCTCCCTGCCCTTGGGGCTGAAGGGGTTATACCACTGCCCCTGGCCGGGCGGGAAGACGTACCGCGTGATCTGCGGGAACATGCCCCCTGCCTCATTGAGTTCCTTGCTATTGTCGCTTCCCAGATCGAACTTCGGCCAGACGGAGATGAGGGTATGGTAGTTCATCTGGCGCAGTTCCTTGAACATCCCGACCGGGTCTGGATAGCGGTTGGGATCGAACTGATGTGAACCCCATGTGTTGTTGCCCGGGGGCCAGTACTGCCAGTCCTGGATGATCCCATCGATCGGGACCCGCAGTTGGCGGTACCTCCTAGCCACACCAAGCAGTTCCTGCTGCGAGGCATAGCGTTCCTTGGATTGCCAGAACCCAAACATCCACCTCGGCATAAGCGGGGCATTGCCAGTGAGGCGACGATAGGCCGCCATGGCAGTGGCTATGGTCCCATCGCCATAGCAGAAATAGTAGTCGATGGCCTTGCCCCATTCAGACGACCAGCAAAGGACGTTAGGGTCACCCCCAGCCTCGCCACCTGTCGCTGCAGAGACCGTGGTAAGTGCAGGGTTATCCCACAGGAGGATGTAGCCCTTGCTAGAGGTGATGACAGGTACGGCGACCTCTGTATTGGCCTGTGCTAGTCGGACCGAACCGCCTCGACGGTAGTTCCATGCACCCCTTTGATGTTGGCCAAGGCCATAGATCCCCTCGTCAGGTGCCAGCTCGAAGCACTGTGCGCACGAGGTGCCTTCCACGCCCGGCTGCGTGGCAGGCTCGATCCTCCGCCCTCCAGCCACCTCGCTCAGCAGTATCCGATCGCTACGGTCCAGCAGACTCACCTTGCCGGTCTGCTTGTCCAACCTCACCTTGACCCGCGGTGCGAAAAGGGTGACAGACCGGTCGTCCTCCACGAGTCGCCACCTTATGGTGCTGGCTGGCTGAGATATGACCGACAAGCTCGTCAGTTCGGGCAATTCTGCACCAGCCGCATAGGTTACCCTGGTAACGTCGTCGGACCAGAATTGTATCCGCAGGACACCCCCTTCTACATTGAATTCCACACAGGCTGGCGACTCCTTCTTCAAGTGCACTGCAGCCCCTGCAGGGGCGATCCAACCGATCAAGACTACGATCGTTGCCGCGAGCCAAAAAGATCTTCTGATCCTAACGTGTCTCATGATTACCTTCCTTTTCTACTGTCAGTTGCGACGATCGTCAGGGGCAATCTCAACCTGATATCGTCAGAGGCTGCACCGACGAGGATCTCATAGTTGCCAGGATCCACGACGTATTGCTTCTTGTCAGGATCCCAATAGCGAAGCCGTTCAGCAGGTACCTCTACGGTCACCCTCTTGGATTGGCCCCGCTTCAGATCCACCCTCGCAAAGCCACAAAGTGCCAGCTTGGGTTGAGGGACCTTGGGGTCGACGTGGCGGTAATAGACCTGGGCAACATCGGCACCATCCCTCTTGCCGCTGTTTCTCACCCTGAAGCTTACCTTTACCGTCTCGGTAGGGGTGATCTTCTTGCGATCAAGCCTTCCATCGGTGTAATCGAACTTCGTGTAGCTGAGGCCATGCCCGAACGCGTAGAGGACCTTGCCATTGAAATAACGGTATGTGCGATTGCTCATCGAGTAATCGGCAAAGTCAGGCAGGTCAGCAGTCGCCCTGTAGAAGGTCAAAGGTAGATGACCCGACGGGTTGACCAGGCCGAACAGCACCTCAGCTACAGCCAACCCGCCTGCCTGGCCAGGATACCAGGCCTGCACGATCGCAGGAAGATGCTCGTCTTCCCAGGTCAATGCAACCGCAGACCCACTGCAATTGACCATGACCATCGGCTTGCCTGTGGCGTAGAGGGCCTGGACCAACTTCTCCTGGACCTCTGGAAGCTCGATCGAGTCGCGATCGAATCCCTCGCCTTCCTGCGCAGGCGTCAGACCACCGACATAGATGATCAGGTCGGTATTCGCGGCGATAGCAAGGGCCTCGTCGTACAGCTCTTGGATCGGTCGCCTTGTCTCGTTATCCTGGCGGCTCCACGGTGCAGTCCCCGGTCTGGTGGTGACGGGGCTACCCATTGCAAACGTGACCTCGATATTCGGTCCTGCTACCCGTCTTATGCCGTCCAGTATAGAGATCGGATGCGAGGCAGAACCGTGGTAATTGCCCTCCAGCATGGTCTTGGAGTTTCCGTTGGGGCCGATGACGGCAATCCGCTTGTACTTCGAGCGGTCCAAGGGAAGGATGCCATTGTTCTTGAGCAGCACAATGGATTGACGCGCGACATCCAAGGCCACCTGACCATGTTCTGGCGTGTCGTTATCTGCGATGGTGTACCTGGTATAGGGTACCCTTTCCGGTGGATCGAACATCCCAAGCCTGAAACGGGTCCACAGGGTATAATACAAGGCCTTGTCTATCTCCTGCTCGCTGACCAGGCCCTGTTGGACCGCCCTTACCAAGGCATTGTAATCCCCACCGCAACAGAGATTGCAGCCGGCCTTCACCGCAGCTGCCGCGGCCTCCTCAGGCGTATTGACATAACGGTGCTGGCGCTGGCCCCAGATGTCGCGGATCGCGTCGCAATCCGATACCACATAGCCCTCAAACCCCCACTTCTTGCGCAATAGCTCGTCAAGCAAGAACTGACTTGCGCAACAGGGCACGCCATTTACCGCATTGTATGCCCCCATGATGCCGGCCACCTTGCCCTCTCGGACCACCTGCTCGAAGTGCGGTAGATATATCTCGTACAGGTCTCGCTCCGATGGCTGGGCATTGAACCTATGCCTTTCCCTCTCAGGCCCGCTGTGAACGGCGTAATGCTTTGCACAGGCCATCGCCAGCATGTAGTTGGGATCGTCGCCCTGTATACCCTTGACGAAATCCACCGCCAAGGTACCTGTCAAGAAGGGATCTTCGCCGTACGTCTCTTGGCCGCGGCCCCATCGAGGATCGCGGAAGATGTTTATGTTCGGTGTCCAGAATGTCAGACCTGTCCACCATTTGGAGTCGCCGTTGTGTTTGCTGGCATAGTCGTTGTGCTTTGCCCGGCCTTCGATGCCAATGATGGTACCGACCTTGCGCAGCAACTGAGGATTCCAGGTGGAGGCCAAGCCAACAGGGGCGGGGAACACCGTGGCAATGCCGTTATTTGCAACGCCATGCAAGGCCTCGTTCCAGTAGTTGTAGGCAGGCAGGCCGAGCCTCTCTATCCTCGGCGCGTCATTGCGGAGTTGCGCGACCTTCTCGGCCAAAGACATGCGTCGGATCAGGTCATGTATGCGTTCCTTCAAAGGCTTGGAAGGATCCCGCCAGATCGGAGGATCTGCAACATCTGGGACCCGACTGGCGGCAGCCGAGAATGGGTCTGCCATTTCAGAGGCGGCGAAGGCCACGACCGTCTGACCTGCAGCGTCCTTGACCTGGAATGTATTGAACTTGGCGTTGCCCTTGCGTGCCTCAAAGGAGACGGTCAGAGGGCCACGCAAAGAGTCATCCTGGTGGTCGACAACCTGCGTGATGGTACAGACCTTTCGCGGCCCACCCGCTGCTGCAACGATATCGAAGTTCGCTACCACGGTACTAAAATCGAAGGTCACGTCAAAGAGTCTCTCGTTGGGCTCGCTGACCAATGTCTCTGCCAGACCGATCGTGATGGTGTACTTGCCAGCAGGTAAATGCGAGACGCTGATCGCAAATGCCTTTCCTGTGATCTCTTCGCGAAATGCCGCGGCATCGCTGCCAGCACCTTCGATGGTAACAGAGGGATTGTCCTTGCGATGTTGGAAGTCTCCCTTGATGGTCACCTGGTACTTGCACGAGGAGCAGACCTCCTCGACGGCACATACGCAAGACACAAATGGCTCGGCTACCAAGCTGACGATGGCTACTGCCACTACTACAAGGATGCCAGATCTCTTCATATACCGATCCTTTCAAAGACCTTATACAAATGCCTATTCGACTGCAAAGGCCATATAGGAATGCGGCAGCAAGGTCATTGGAAACGATGTACGTTGTGGCTGGCCGCGCCCGCCGAAGCCACCAAAGCCCCGGCCACCTACCGCCTGTGCAGGCTGGGTCTCTTCACCGGTCAGTAGGTTGCGGATCTTGTTTGCAGTCCCAGCCACTGAGACCGTAACCTCTGCTGGGCTGGAAAGGTAGTTCTGCACTATGAATGTATTGTTGGCGTAGCGAAAGAGTGCAACCTGTGCAGGGGCAGTCTCTAGGCGGATGGGCTCAGCAGAACCGACAGTTGCACGGATTACCGACAGGACCGCTGGCGGGAAGGCATAAAGGTCCGCAGGATCGTTTGGGATCGTCAGGACATAGAACTTGCCCTTGGAATAGTCGCAGGACAATACGATCGGGTAGGTCGTCCCGCCTGGAGAGATACCCAGGGCGTCGCCCCAGGCGTCGTGGGTCAGGACGTTCAGGTACTTGATCTCCGGTATGAGGATATCACGCGAGGCCTCGAAGGGATCTGGTTGGCCTTCGCGTCTGACCATGCCACGACCCCCACGGAAGGGTGCACCTGGGCCTCCTGCAAAGGTGAACCGTCGTACCGGCACGGTGACACCCGTGGCCTCGAGCTCGCATATCTCTTCGATGCCCTTGTTCTTCATGGCCCGCACGAAACCTGATGTCACGCACACGGACCTGCCTGCCTGGAGCTGCGCCTGGATCTTGCTGATGATCTGGGGATCCCACTTGGCCTGCTCAGTGAGCAGGACCATATCCGCATCGGTCGGAAAGTCATGGAATATGTCCATAGGCAGGCCGATCATGCCCAGATAATCATGGAGGTATTCCTCGCCAGTGGCGTGATGTGGTGTGTACGTCTTGATACCAACAGGCCTGCCCACATGCACGAGGACCTTGTCGACCTGGCTTAGGGTATAGGCAGCCACGTCGGCAAATAAGATAGGGCTTCCATCGGGAACGGTCTTTTGGACCTCTGCCAAATTGAGGCTGGTCGGTTGATCTGACCATGTGCGATTTGCAGTGCCTCGTATGGGCATAAGCAAGCCGGCATAATGAAAGCAGCACATCTCAGGACATCTGGCAAACACAGTGTTGAGGAGCTGTTCGGAGTAACGATCGATCGGGTTGGCCCCACCCTGGTCGACCCAGCCTCCCTTATTGATGCCTGGCTTGAGGTTGTCCATGAAGCGCATGATGTCATAACTGAGATAAGGCTGGAGGTGCTGCTCCTGCCCGAACCAAAGACGAGACTCAGTACCGGCGAACATGCCATCTACCATGAGAGGCACCTTCTCCGTGTCATTGCCCATCCCCGCGTACTGATCGTACCAGTTGGCCATCTTGATGATGATCTTGCATCTGGGGTTGACGGCCTTGGCCGGTTTGACGATCAGATTCTCGGTGACCTCTCGCATGGTCTCGAGACGGTACTGCGTCCACGACCTCTTGCCCTTGGCCTTGATATCATAGTCGGTCTTGCGGTTGAAGAAGAAGTAATCGTCCAGCAGGATCTCGTCGAAATGGCGTGCAGCCATCTCGGCGGCCTCGCGAGCGAATTGGCGGTTTTCAGGATCTGCATAATCAAAACCCTGGAAACCGTATGATTCGCTGATGCTATAGGCCAACCCACCGCAGACCTGCACACCCTGGTCCTGGAAAAACTTCTTGAGCCTGTCCAGGCCAGATTCGTCAACTAGGGTATGGTTGCGCATGACCTCGATATATATCTTGTCGATCTTGAGGTTCCGTGTGATGGTAGCCCAGGATTGCGCAAGGTCAGGATTGCCATTCATCAAGCCCTGCGTGGTCCCCTGGATCACATATGTCGAGACGACGAAGCTCTTGTAATGTCCCCCAGCCCAAGAAGGGATGGCACCGATCCCAACTGCCAAAATGACCAAGATCATCCGTGAGTGGTTCTTCATATTTGCCTTTCACCTATAAGAGACTATCCTCCTTGTCAACCTAAAAAGAAGCTGCTAGTCCTGTTGATGGATCGCCCTCCATCTGAACTCCGCACCGCTGGTGCGTGCAGGCGACGGGCCACGGGCATTAGCGGTTACGAGGCCAGGGCTGTTGGGCTTGGTGGCCAGGTATTGGTGATTGGTCAGGGTCATGAGCATCATGTCGCCTCGCATCAGGTTAACCCACTGGAACGACTCGGCATCCCCAGGCCTGGCACCACCTAGGTCCTTGAGGATAACCTTCTCAGGCCCTGCCACGGATACGACCTTACCATTGCTGGCCTTCAGTGCCACGCGGCCCAGACCCAGGTCGATGACCTGGAACATTGCATGGGTCGGGACAGGCCCGTTAGGATCGGCTGCGATGTTCACGAGCACATCATTCTGTATGTCTGCTGCCAGGATAGTGCCATCTGCACCACTGGTCAACACGATGGTCTGGCCCATTGGGATCTGGCGTTCGATGCCCCGCGCCCGTGGTTCGAGGACCGTGAAGTTGTCGAAGTCCACAAAGCCACCGGGCTGACCCGACGTATTGTAATGGAACAGCGTCAGACGCACGCCCTGGAAGGTCGTCAACTGGAAGGTCATGGTGAATGGCTCTCCCAAGGGCGAGAATCCCTTGCCGTCTGTACTCCAACTGAAGACGGCCTGGTCTGTGTCAAAGTTGCAATGGACACGCAGCCAAAGATGGGCAGGTGGATTTGCTGGCCCCACAACAGGTGGCTTGGCTGGAGAGGCTGGTGCACCCCTCCGCCCGCGGCCGCTGCCTGTGGCATCGAGCATCTGCAAGACCGTACCGTCGGCGGTCTTCACCACCCCGATCCAGGCATAAGGCGAACTGAGCAGCCCCAGCCCGGCGGTGTCTCCCTCCACCATCCCCGATGTATCCAGCTCGACCGTAGCGATGCATTCTGGCCCGGGCGGCCGCTGGCATAGGCTGTTTCGGGCGGTGAAGAAACTGTCGGCAGGCAATGAATGGAGGCGAAGTACACCCGGCCTTTCCGTCAGCGACCACTTAGTGTCGTCAGGGACGTGATTCCACTGCCATTCTATGTTGAGCCTGCCGCCGTCGAAGTCGTCGTCGTGGATGAAGGCAGGTGTCGGATCCTGCGTATAGCCGGTATCTGGCTTGACCCATGTGTTGGGTGCCTTGCGTAGGTTACCAGGCAGGCCGATGATAGGAAACCCATCATGCCAGGTGATCGGCACGAGGGCGACCATACGACCTGCGCTACCATGGTCTTGCATGATGATGGACCACCATTGACCTGATGGTGTGTCCACAATCCCACCCTGGTGCAGTGTGAGGCCGCGGTCATTGGGCCTTGCGCGGACAGGCGTACCACTAGGTACACCGAGCGACTCGCCTTCCACCATCCTCTCCACGGTCCAAGGCCCCTGGATGGAATCCGCACGTGCAACGAGCTGATCCGTACTGGCACCAGGGATGGCCGAAACATCGTAGTACTTGCCGTTGATCTTGTAGAGGTGGTGGCCTTCGCCCAGTTGTGCATCAAGCACATATCTGACACCGGGTACAAATCCTCTCAGGTCAGGTGTAAGTTCCTCGATCGGATACGGCCTGCGGTTGCCAGAGATGATGTAGATCTTGCCGTCGTCATCGAACAGGACCGAAAGGTCGTGTCTGCCCGGTAGCTGATTCCGCTCCCATGGACCATGTATGGACTTGGAACGAAAGACTTGCAGACCTACGTTGTTGACATTGCAGAAGACGTAGAACATGCCGTTGTGATAACGGATGCAAGGCGCCCAGATACCTTGGCCGTACACATTCCTTCCCTCTTCTAGCCGGAATGCTGGGCCCAGATCCAGCCTTTCCATACAATAGCCGACAAGCTGCCAGTTCACCAGGTCCTTTGACTGCATCAACTGGACCGCAGGGTTCATGTGCATGGTGGTACCAGCGAGGTAGTATGTGTCACCTACCCTGATGACGTCGGGGTCCTCGAACTCCTCATAGAACAAGGGATTGGAGTAGGTACCGTTGCCATTGTCAGCGGTCCAGTGTTTGGCCACTGCATCGCTGGTCGCACAAGAGCCGTCAGTGGCGACGATACCTAGACAACATGCTAGCCATACCAAGACCTTCAAGAGACCCAAATACCCCCAGAATCGATCCATAGTCGTACTCCTCTAGAAAGGCCTGACCCCATCAGCTATCTGCAGATCCACCAGTCGCACACCCATCGCGCATCAGTGCCCTGCCTCTACCTGGTCAGAAGCGGCCCGGAGGTAGGGATCGCCAAACAGGATCCAGGAATAGTCCGCACGGCGAGGACAGGTGGCCACTAGCGTCAAGAACCTCGCACGGCTAGGGATCGGCACGTCCACATCCTCGAGGACATGCCGCTCCCTGGGAAAGTGCAGGTGACAACACACCTCCCCATCCAGCAGTATCCAGACATCAGCGGAACTGAATGGGGTCTGGGGCAGGTCCTTTGGGATGCCGCAGACGGCAGTGAAACGGTCTAGCTTCATGTCCGGATGGGCATATCGAATCTGGTCCAAGTCAAAGGTGATACCTGCATTCGGATGGAGGGTCAAGGCAGGATGTACAGATGTACCGAAGGTAATGCCATTCAACCGGACGATGTGACTCCTTCCACTTGGCAGATCGAAGAACTTGCCACTATTGGTCGGGCCACCAAAATAGCTGCCAAGTGTACGAGGACATCCAGGAAAGGTCAGGCCCGTGGAACTGATCACCACAGGACCAGGGGCCCTGCTAGGTATGAACACGCAGTCGACGCCGGCCAGGTACGGTGTACGCCAGAACACATTCTGACGCGCCCACCTGATCTTGGTGGCAGGGCCCTTGAACACCTGCCCTGTTCCTAGGTCGATACCGCGATCCAACGCGCCTGTGCCCAGACCATTGCCCCCGCCCACTATATCTGCCAGATTCAACTTTTTCCCCAGATTGCCAGTCTTATCAATAGGCCCCTGTGGCAGAGCGAGGACAAAATGGTCCGGCCTGGCGGCCAGCCCACCTCGAACGGTCCTGCCAGCGGCATCGACGATAGCTGCAGACCCCTCGCTGACAACCAATGAGACCTGCCGTGCAGATCCTTTGGCCTCCAGTGCCACCTGGACCCGACCTTTCAGGACGTGCGCCTCAGTACTGCCGTCTTGATGTGTCAGGACACCGAACTCTGTACCTAGGTCTGTGATCAAGGCAGTAGCCGTCCTTACCCTGAATCCCCTTGCCTCTGGCGGGACCATAGCCACAAGTCTACCATGCCTCAGGACCACCTCGTTGAGACCCTTCAGATCGATCCTACAAGGGGCCTCAAGAAAGAGGCATGTACCGCGGTCCAGTTCTATCGTGGCAAGTCCTTCCCGCAGGTCATAAGAGCCAACGCAAAACGCACCGTCCGGACCTGGATGAGATCCAGCCCATCGAGCCTCGTACACCCCCGCCAGTCTACCTACTGCAGGGCCTTTAGGTACACTGGGGCGTATGAGGCTGGCCACTGCCAAAACCAAGCAAGCGAGAATCACGGCCGCTACGACCGCGTAAACCCGCCACCCATATCTGCGACCGCCTACATCGCGAAGATCAGAGATCGCCCGGATAAGATCGGACTCCGACAGTTCTCCAGTGACGATACTGGAACGGCGCACCACTGCACAGGCAAGCATGCTGTCGATGTAGTAATCGCGGACCTTAGGGTCCTCTTGCACGGCCTTCCAAAGCCGCTGTGCCTCCTCAGGCAGGACCTGTCCATCCAGCAATCGCTGCAAGAGCTCATCCATCTCAGGAAAAGGAGGCGTGCTCATGTCAGATGGCCCTCTTGTGCCAATGTCCTGCGCATACATCTCAACAAGACGCCGTTGATCTGGCCCAGCAGGTGATAGACATGACGGCGGGATAGATTGAGGTACGAGGCGATCTTCTCCACCGATGTGTTGTGCTCGTATCGCATCTTCAGGATCCGCTTGGCCCGATCGTTCAGCAGTGCCACACACTTGCGAAGGGCCTCTATACGAATGGCCAGCTCGTCCTGCACGGCAGGTACGTGGTCCAGCAGTGTCTCAAAGAGCGAATCCTCCATCATGCTCCGCCTGCTCCTGGCAAGCCTCCTGCGATACTCCAGGATCTGGTAACGCATGATCTGGATGCCCCACGCTGCAAAACTCGTGCCTGGTTTGAACTGATCGAACTTCCGCCACATGATGGCCAACCCCTCCTGGAAAAGATCGTCGGCATCGTGTACGTGAGGCACCAATGTCAGGACATAAGCATAGATCTCCTGCTGATGTCGCATCAGGAGCCGCACGAAGTTCAAGGTCCGCTCTTCCTGGTCCATAACCATTCTATTGCCTTTTTATCGCGCGCACTGGTTCTGCGCCTACCAGACCCGTCTTCTATCTAATAACCGGTCAAACCTGCCAGATGTAATACAAAAAATATCGGCACTGCTACGACGTAGTCCTTGCCGTGATCGCCGGCACCGGCTATCCTACCGTTGCGGCTTGGGGATAAATGATCCACAAGAACCGTGTTTGAATTGCGTCTTTTCATCTCACTTCTAGCCGCCGTGGAGCGGTCTTATATTAACGGCATAAGCCAGGCACGGATACGATATCCAGACGCGGCAGTTTGGTCAATAACTAAGGAGAGCAACTATGGAATGGCACCAGATCGGTCTAGTGTTGATGCTTGCTTGCATGGGATCCCTCTCTCTGGCCCAGACGAGCCAACCAACAGAGGCAAATGACTGGAGACCGTCGACCCTCAATCAACCTGGCAGGCAATATCCCCAGGTAAACTCAGACCGCCGTGCAAGGTTCCGCATCGTTGCACCGGAGGCCCAGTCTGTGAGGGTCAGCCTGGGGGGCCGCGGGGGCACTGCCCTGACCAAGACTGATGATGGCTCCTGGGTCGGGACCACAGTCCCATTGGATGAAGGCTTCCATTACTACATGCTTAACATCAGCGGCGCTCAGGTCCCTGACCCTGGGACCATGTACTTCTATGGCTCGACCCAGTGGAGCAGTGGTATCGAGGTCCCGGCCAGAGACCAGGACTTCTACGCGGTAAAGGACGTACCCCACGGCCAGGTCAGGCAGGTCTTCTTCCCCTCCAAGAGCACCAACAGTATACGCCGCGCGTTTGTATACACACCACCCGACTACGACAAGGACCTAGAAAAGCGATATCCAGTGCTGTACCTGCAACATGGATGGGGCGAGGATGAGACCGGCTGGCCAAACCAGGGCAGGGTGAATCTGATCATGGACAACCTGATCGCCGCCGGCTCGGCCAGGCCCTTTATCATCGTGATGACTTACGGCATGACAAACGAGATCAGGTTTGGCGGTCTGAGGAATTTCGACATCCGTCCATTCCAGACGGTGCTGATAGATGAGTTGATACCTTATATAGATACGAACTTCCGGACACTAGCCGATCAGGCCCATCGCGGTATGGCAGGCCTCTCCATGGGCGGGATGGAGACACGGCAGATCACCCTTGCCAACCTAGATAAGTTCTCGCACATCGGCCTGTTTAGCGGAGGGGTCATCTCGCCTGCAGACGTCAACAACACGCCCGGTTTCAAAGAGAAGGTCAAACTCCTATTCACAAGCTGTGGCAGTCGCGAGAATCCTGCTGCCATAAAGGCCAACCACGAGGCTCTCAATAACATGGGCATAAAGAACACTGTATATGTCTCGCCTGACACGGCGCACGAGTGGCTGACATGGCGACGTAGCCTGCGGGAATTTGCCCAACTGGCCTTCCAGGATGACACCCCAAGCCGACCTGCAGCCGCCCCTGCCGCTGGCAGGGCCGCTGGGAGAGGTGGCTTTGGTGGACCGATCGAGCTGGGCCCAGACGACAAGCCTGCCTTCCCAGATCCGCCAGCAGGTTTCAGGAGCAGACGTCAGGATATCCAGCATGGTCAGATGACTACCGTGCTGTACGACTCCAAGACCCTCGGAACACGTCGCCAGATGGTGGTCTATACCCCTGCCGGTTATTCGACCGAGCAGAGGTACCCTGTGCTCTACCTACTTCATGGTATAGGCGGTAATGAACGTGAATGGCAGCGGGCCTGTAGCGCTGATAACGTCATCGACAACCTGATCGCAGACGGTAAGATCAAGCCGATGATCGTGGTCTTCCCCAACGGTAACGCCAGTGTGTCAGTGGATGGCCCGGCAGGCGGCGGACAGGCCGGCGGCAGAGGCGGTATCGGGGCAGGTGGAGACTTTGGCGGCTGGGGCACGCCCTTCGAGAATGACCTTATCAACGATATCATCCCGTATATCGAGTCGCACTACTCGGTCTATGCCGACCGTGAGCACCGTGCCTTGGCAGGTCTTTCGATGGGCGGCGGCCAGGCATTGAACATCGGCCTGGCCCACCTCGATATCTTTGCTTGGGTCGGCGGATTCTCTGCAGCACCAAATACCAAACCCCCGGATCAGCTCGTGCCAGATCCCCAGCTGGTCAAGCAGAAGCTGAAGTTGCTCTGGTTGGCATGCGGCAACAAGGATGGCCTCATCCGCATCAGCCAACGAGTGCACAACTACCTCAAGGAAAAAGGGGTACCGCATGTCTGGCATGTGGATTCCAACGGCCATGACGGCACCGAATGGGCAAACAACCTGTACCTCTTTGCCCAACATATATTCAAGTGATTTGGCGATGAAACCAGAGGTTTTAGGAGGTTGATCAATGAACTACAAACTGAGAACCGTCTTGCTAGCAGGTCTTGTAACGGTTGGGGTCTGCCTTGGACAGACAGGCCAAACCTCGGATGCCAACGACTGGAGGCCCTCCCCTCTCAACCAACCAGGTAGGCAATATCCACAGGTCACATCGGACGGCCGGGTTCGCACCAGCATCCGGGCGCCAGAGGCCCAAAAGGTGGAGCTCGATATTGGGGGTGTAAGATACCCCCTAACCAAAGGCCCTGATGGTGTATGGACTGGCGGCGAATCCAAGCCACAGGACGAGGGTTTCCACTATTATCAGATCTGGATCGATGGGGCCGCGGTCCCTGATCCTGGTAGCCTTTACTTTTATGGGGCTAGCCGATGGGGCAGCGGCGTAGAGACACCAGCCAAGGACCAAGACTTCTATGCCCTAAAGGACGTACCGCACGGACAGGTACGCCAGGTCCTCTACTACTCCAAGAGCACCAATGCCGTCCGCCGTTGCTTTGTCTACACCCCGCCCGACTATGACAAGGACACAACCAAGCGTTATCCGGTCCTGTACCTGCAGCACGGCGGTGGCGAGGATGAGACCGGCTGGTCCAATCAGGGAAGGGTCCACCTGATCATGGATAACCTCATCGCCGCTGGCAAGGCCAGGCCTTTCATCATCGTGATGGATAACGGTAGTGTCGGCGGTCCACGGGGCCCGAGGGGCGCTGCAGCACCAAGGGGGCGAGGGGCAGCTGCCCCAGGTGAACCGAATCAGGCCCGCGGGGCAGCCGGAGCCAGGGGTGGCCGTGGTATGTTCGGCGGCTTCGACTTTGCCTCTGGTTTCGGGCGGATCCTCACAGAGGAACTGATCCCGTTTATCGACTCCAACTTCCGCACGCTGGCCGATCAGCCGCACAGGGCGATGGCTGGTCTATCCATGGGCGGGATGCAGACCAGGCAGATCACACTTGCCAATCTAGACAAGTTCTCTCACATAGGCATCTTTAGCGGCGGCAGTATCTCGCCTGAGGATGTCGCCAATACACCCGGCTTCAAGGAGAAGGTCAAGCTCGTATTCGTTAGCTACGGCAGCAGGGAGATCGAGGGCCGCAGGACAGGCCCTGGCGGTGGTGCGTTCGGTGGCGATCCCAAGGCCAATATAGAAGCCCTGAGACAGGCAGGGATTAATGCGGTCTTCTATATCTCCCCGAATACCGCCCACGAGTGGCAATCCTGGAGGCGCAGCCTCTATCAGTTCGCCCAGTTGCTGTTCAAGGAAGACCAGGCTGGCCCTGCCACCAGTACACCACAGCAATCAGCCAAGAGGTTCGAACTGCGGGTCGACTGCGGGGCCTCTTCGCCGTTCAAGGATAAGCTTGGCAATGTCTGGCTCGCTGACCAGGACCTGGGCCCAGGTCTGACATGGGGTGCAGAAGGTGGAGCGACCATGGACCGCGAGGGGGTCGGGATCACCGGCACTGACATACCTCGCATCTACGAGACGGAACGATATGCCATGGACGCCTATAGGTTCACCGTCCCAAACGGCAAGTACACGGTGCGACTGCATTTCGCCGAGACCTTCGAGGGCATAACTGGACCTGGCCAGAGGGTCTTTTCTGTCAGTATCATGGGCCAGCAAGTCCTGAAGGACCTCGATCCTTTCAAGGCAGTTGGGCCACTCAAGCCTTTGGTCAAGGAGTTCAAGGGCGTGTCCGTTGAGAATGGACAGTTGGTGATAGGTTTTACGTTCAACGTCGAAAACCCGCAGATCTGCGGGATTGAGATCATACAAGAATGATCTCCGAGCTGACGTCGAGGATATTGCCGGGTGATATAGGTGACATCATGACAAAGGAGCAGGCAGTGAAGAAGACGAAGCTATTCATGGCAGCGACTCTAGCAATCTCCTGGATCTGTGCGGTTCAGTGCCTTGCAGCCCAGGACTTACCAGCACTCAAGGACGTATTCAAGGACTGCTTCCTGATCGGCGGGGCCTTGAATCGCGGCGTGGTCACAGGCCAGGACCCGAATGCAGCCGCCATAGCCATCAAGCACTTTAGCACGGCCACACCAGAGAACGACATGAAGTGGCAGCTCATCCACCCGCAACCAGGTCAGTACAATTGGGGGCCAGCGGATAGCTTTGTGGCCTTTTGCGAAAAGCACAATATGGTCCCTATCGGCCACACACTGGTCTGGCATGCACAGACGCCCAACTGGGTCTTTGCAGGGTCATCCCCGACCGCCGGAAACGTCCCTGGGCCGAATATGCCCGGCGGCAGGCTGGGCCGCGGTTTTGCCGGCCCCTTCGCGACCCGCGAGGAACTGATCGATCGGATGCGGGAGCATATCCATACCGTCGTGGGTCGCTACAAGGGCCGTGTAAAGGGCTGGGATGTGGTCAATGAGTCGCTCGATGAAGATGGTCAGATGCGAAGGACCAGCCCTTGGGTCCGGATCATCGGGCAAGGAGACCCGAACAAGAAATACGACCACATCGAGTATGCCTTCAGGTTTGCCCACGAGGCCGATCCAGATGCCGAGCTGTATTACAACGACTACAATCTCGAGGTCTCGAAGGCCAAGTGCGATGGAGCAGCGGCGATCGTGAGGTACCTCAAGTCCAAAGGGCTGCGGATCGATGGTGTAGGCATACAATTACACGGCGGGCTGACATACCCGAGTGTCGAGGGCCTCGAATACGCCATAACGACCCTGGCCGCTACTGGTGTGAAGGTGATGATAACCGAGCTGGACATACGTACACAGACCCGCGGTTATCGCGGGGCAGATATCAGCCAGGTGAGCCGACAGAGCACTAGCGATCCCAATGCCGCCGCTGCCGAGACCCAGAAGAGGCTTGCGGAAAAGTACGCAGAGATATTCTCCGTACTACTGAAGCACAAGAAGGATATCACCCGCGTCACATTCTGGGGCGTCTATGATGCGACCTCGTGGATCGGCGGATCACCTTTGTTGTTCGACCGTAACTATCAACCCAAGGAGGCATTCTTCGCTGTGATCAAGACCGCCAAGCAAGGGCTCTAGTATACGGATCAGACGCCCACGGAATCGGCGGGCCTTGTCTGGAGCAAATGGACAAGAAAGCCAGGTCTAGCAATGTCCTAGCAGCGACAGTCTTGTGTACCTGCCTGGCAGGTGCAGTGGCGCTTGCTGGAGCGTCTTACTATCCACTTCGCCTTGAGGATCCCAGGGCTGTCTACCTTACGAAGGATCAGTTCGATGTGCACGCCGATGGGATTGGCGACGATGCCAATGCCATACAGCAGGCCATCGACCACGTCCGGGCCCCAGGCGTGCTCTTTATTCCAGAAGGCCGCTACCGGCTTGGCAGGACGGTCTACGTCTGGGAGGGTATCCGGCTGATCGGCTACGGCTCCAAGCGACCCGTTTTTGTATTGGGCAGCAATACCCCCGGTTTCCAGCAGGCCACTAGCAGATACCCCCATGAGGGCACCGGCAGATACATGGTCCATTTTGCAGGCAGCCGCCCTGTAGGAAACAGGCCCTTCACCGACGCCAGCGAGATTTCGTTCTACAGCGGCATGAGCAATATTGACTTCGAGATGCACGACGGCAACCCTGCAGCCATAGCCATCCGCTTCCATGTGGCCCAACATAGCTCTCTGCAGCACATGGACTTCCACGTTGGCTCCTGCAGGGCTGCGATCGAGGACATCGGCAATCAGGCTAGCGACATACATATCTACGGCGGTACTTACGGGATCATCACAAAGAGGACCTCGCCGGTTTGGCAGTTCCTCTTGATGGATTCCAGCTTTGAAGGCCAGCGAGATAGCGCTATTCACACAATGGATGCGGGTTTCACACTAATCCGGGTAAGCTTTTCCCACATGCCGGTCGCGATCCAGATCGCGCCTGGGCAGGTGGAGCAGCTCTACGGCAGGGACCTGCATATGCAGGATATCAGCCTAGCTGCGCTCAAGGCAGGCAATGTGCGGAACACCCATTCTGAGATCACTTTGACGAACATAGCCTGCAGCGACGTCCCGACCTTCTATCGAGGCGACCAGATCGTCACAGCCCCATCCAAGCACTACATCATGGACAGATTCACACTCGGGCTGGAGATAGGAGATGATGGCAGGGAGACGGGCATCGCACTTCGGCACAACGAACACGCGATATCGGGGCCTGCCCCTCTTGTGGAAACCGACATTCCGAACCTGCCGCCGATGAGCCAGTGGGTGAACGTGCGAGACATAGGCCTGAAGGGCGACGGACAGACGGACGACACAGAGGCCTTGCGGGGTGCAATAGAAAGGCACCAAACCCTGTTCTTCCCAAGCGGAACCTATCGCGTCCGGGGATCTATCGAACTGCGGCCAGAGACCGTCTTGATCGGTTTGAACCCTGGCAATACCTCCATCTCACTGATGAATGGGACAGCTGGATTCGAGGGGGAAGGAGACCCGATCGGTGTACTAGTCGCTCCTAAGGGAGGCAGGAACATCGTCGTCTCGATCAGCGTCCTGACCGGTGCTAACAGCCGCGCTGCAGGGATCGTCTGGATGGCTGGCGAGAACTCGATGCTCGACGATGTATCGTTTCCAGGGGGCTTCGGTGGCTTTGGCCGAGGGGCGGGTACAAGCCCTGTAGGCCCAGACCTGCTGATCAAGGATGGCGGAGGCGGGATATTTCGGGGCAATTGGCCCCATGCCACTAGTTCCAGGACGGCGGGGTTGCGCATAGAGAATACATCCACGCCAGGCAAGATATATCAGATGTCGGTCGAGCACCACAACCGCGTCGAGGTGCAGTTCCATAACGTGCAGAACTGGCAGATCTACGCCATTCAGACCGAGGAAGAGAACCCTGCCGGACACCGAGCCAATGCCATGGAGATCCGAGACTGCCGCAATCTCCTCCTTGCCAACACCTTCATGTACCGCGTCTCCCGCACTACGTTGCCAACGACCTACGGAATCTTGGTCAGCCATTCTGACCAGATCCATTTCGAGAACATGAAGGTATTCAGCCAGACCCGGCTTGCCTTTGACAACGCCATACTGGACGAGGATAGCGGCGTGGCCGTGCGGGCGCACTTTTTCACCAACTTTCTGGTCCACAAGTCAATGAAGGCCAGACCATCTGCCCCAGTCCCAGGTGTGTTCGAGAAGGATGCCAAGGTAGAAAGGCTTGCCACCGGCTTCAGTAACGTATCTGGGCTGACCACCGACCACGCAGGGCATCTGTTCTTCACGGATGCTGCGATGCGAAGGATATATCGCTGGAATGAGACGACCAAGGAGGCCCAGCAGATCGCGACGACCAATGGCCAGCCTATGGTGATGGGATTCGTAGAGCCTTCTACCCTGTTGATCGTTGCCTACGAGCGGCAGGTCTACAGTCTCGACCTGGCCGACACCAACTCGACGCCACAGTTGGTCACTGGGACTACAGAAAGACTGCCTGAAACGGTGCTCCTACTGCCAGTAGGGTTGCACAACATGTTCTCGGAGCTGAAGGACCTGATGGAGCGCAGGGATTATGTGTACCGAGGCGGCAGCAACACCGCCGTGGTCCGCGTTATCGAGAACGCCCCCCGCAGCTACTTCTACGCCCCTGGGACGACGACCGCGATCTTTGCAGGCGGCACATGGCGCCCGATCCTCCAGAGTTCCAACCTGGCGGCATTCGCTTGTGGAGACGAGCACTATGTGGTCAGCGAGGACGATGGGAGGACCTATCGGGTAAGGCTCAATGCCGACGAGGGTATCGTCAGCGATGTATTCGTCGACCGAGGTGGGACATCCGTGGTAAACGATGCGGCTGGCAATGTATACATAGCAGGCGACCAGGTCTACATCTATAGCCGCAATGGCCAGCAGATCGGTATCCTAGAGATACCAGAACGGCCGGGCAGCCTCGCTTTCGGCGGACCTGACGGCAAGACGCTCTTCATCGGGGCTCGTAGCAGTCTCTACTCTATCCGCACGACCGGCCCGGGACGATGAGAAGCGATGAAGATCGTACTAGCCCCAGACAAGTTCAAAGGCAGCCTTTCTGCCAGACAGGCCTGCGCGGCCATGGAGCGAGGGGTGCGTAGGGTTTGGCCCGATGCCGAGATCGTATCGATCCCCCTTGCCGATGGCGGAGAAGGTACGATCGAGGCCATGGTTGCCTCAACTGGCGGCCGGTGCGTGGAGGTCACGGTGACCGGCCCGTTGGGCCAACCCGTACGTGCACAGTTCGGTATCCTTGGTGATGGCCAGACCGCCGTCATCGAGATGGCACAGGCATCGGGCCTGTGGCTGGTCCCTGAGCAGGACAGGAATCCCCTCAAGACAACCAGCTTTGGGACCGGAGAGCTGATCAAGGCGGCTGTCAGCGCAGGCTTTCGCAATCTTATCGTTGCAATCGGTGGATCGGCCACAACGGATTGTGGCTCAGGCATGGCACAGGCCTTAGGCGTGCGTTTCATAGACCAGGATGGAAGGCCTATGGAGGGTTTCATGACCGCAGAGCGGATGGGACAGGTCCGGTCTGTGGACCTATCGTGCCTCTTGCCAGCCTTGCGGGACTGTTCGATTACGGTCGCTTGCGACGTAGCGAATCCCTTGCTGGGGCCTGATGGCGCGGTGATGGTATATGCCCCCCAGAAAGGGGCCAAGCCAGAACAGCTTGGCCCATTGGAAAGCGGCATGAAGAACATCATCGACGTCATGGAGTCAGCCACCGGCCGCAGGGTACGCGACCTACCAGGGGCAGGCGCAGCAGGGGGATTGGGCGCTGCGCTGATGACCCTGTTCGGGGCGATCCAGAGGCCCGGCATCGAGATCGTCTTGGAGGCAGTGGCATTCCGTCAGAGGATCCGAGGTGCTGACCTTCTGCTCTCAGGGGAAGGCAAGGTAGACGACCAGACCGCATTTGGCAAGACGATCTCTGGCGTACTTCGTGCAGCCCGCCAGGAAGGTGTGCCGGTGATAATCCTGGCAGGCAGCATAGACGATAATGCCGAGTCACTCTATCGGGAAGGTGCAGTTTCCATGTTCTCGATCTGTACCAAACCGATGACCCTTTCCGAGGCCATGGCCCGGGCGGACATACTGCTGGAGACCACTACAGAGAGGGTCGCCCGGATACTTAAGCATGGAGGTCTGGTATGTCGTTGACATGGATGCCCATGCCAGTATACTCACCAGCACTGCTGGGGCTGCTAAACTTCGGTGTCTTTCTTGGAGATCTGCCATTATGTCTGTGTCCCCCGAAGCAATATCAAGATTAGAAAAGATAGCAAAGAAGCTGCGATACGATATCGTCATGATGATCGGGTCAGGCAAGCCAGGACATCTGGGCGGTTCATGTTCCATCGCCGATATTGTGGCCGTACTCTATTTCCATACGATGCGACACAATCCCAAGGATCCGACATGGCCGGATCGTGATCGCTTCCTTCTGAGCAAGGGGCATGCGGCACTAGCGCAATATGCAGCCCTAGCCGAGTGCGGATACTTTCCCAAGAAGGAACTATGCACACTGAAGGAATTGGGCAGCATGCTGCAGGGGCATCCTGAGATGCGAAGGATGCCAGGTATAGAGGCATACACCGGATCGCTCGGGCAGGGATTGAGTATCGCCTGCGGCATGGCAATGGCGGGAAAGATCGACAAGAAGAGCTACAGGGTCTATTGCATCCTGGGGGATGGAGAGATCGCAGAGGGACAGATCTGGGAGGCATCGATGACGGCGGCATTCTACAGGCTGGACAACCTGATCGCAATCCTGGACAAGAACCTTGTGCAGGCCAGCGGCCCGATCGTCGAGCGCTACGATACGAATCCACACCCAGAAAAATGGAGGGCATTCGGGTGGGAGGTGATGGAGATCGACGGCCACGATATCAGGGAGATAATCCAGGCATTCGACAAAGCTGCCCAGGTCAAGGGCAAGCCCGTGATGATCATCGCTCATACGATCAAGGGCAAAGGCGTGCCGTTTGCTGAAGGCAAGGCCGATTTTCACCATGGGATCATGACGCAGGAGCAATACGAGACTGCTTTACGGCTTTTCGAGGATTGATAGACCATGCAGATGAATATGCAGAATTGCAGGGTCGTATATGGCCAGACCCTAGTGGAGCTTGGGAGAGAAGACCCGCGGATCGTGGTCTTGGAGGCCGATCTCAGCAGGACCACGATGACGAAGCTATTCGAGAAGGAGTTTCCTGGGCGGTTTTTCGAGATGGGCATCGGGGAGCAAAACATGATCTCCGTTGCCGCAGGCCTGGCACTATGCGGCAAGATCCCCTTCGCCAACTCCTTCGCGGTCTTTGCTACTGGAAGGCCATATGACCAGATTCGCGTAACCTGCATCGGCAAACTGAACGTGAAGATCGTAGGCTCCAGTTGTGGGCTATCAGACTTCGGGGATGGGGCTACGCACCAGAGCATCGAGGATGTCGCGATCATGAGGGCGATCCCGAACATGACCATCCTTTGCCCAGCTGATGGTATCCAGACGAGGAAGGCGACCCGTGCAGCAGCCGAGCACCGAGGGCCGGTATACATCCGTATCCCTCGAAACGACGTGCCTGATGTGACCGATGAGAAACAGCCGTTCGAGATCGGCCGGCCCACGGTGGTCCGTGATGGAACGGATGTCGTGGTCTTTGCCCATGGCTACATGGTCTTTAAGTCGCTCAAGGCCGCTGAAACCTTGGAAAAGGAGGGTGTGTCCGTGAGGGTGGTCAATGTCAGCACACTCAAGCCGATCGATGAAGAGGCAATTCGCGGGTTGACAAGCGGAGTGAAGGGGATCGTGACTGTAGAGGAGCACACAATAATCGGTGGCCTGGCCAACGCAATCGCATTTGCGATGAGGGGACAAGCCCTGCCTATGGAGGCCATCGGCATACAGGATTGCTTCGGCCAATCCGCCCTCAACTATGAGCAGCTATTGGAACATTACGGTTTGACGGACGCCGCTGTTGTCAAGGCGGCCAAGAAGGTCCTGAGGTAGCTTATGAAAGACAAGACGATGAAGGCCGTGGTCAAGTACGACAACAAACCCTATGCAACGGAGCTGCGGGAGGTGCCGATCCCCAAGATAGGCGATAGCGACGTGCTGGTCGAGGTCGCATACGTGGGTGTATGCGGCACCGACCCACACATGCACGACGGTTCGGTGGTGTTCAACTTCAATTGCCCATTCATCTTGGGACATGAATTCGCTGGCAAGGTCGTCGAGGTCGGCAAGAAGGTCAGCCAGTTTGCGATCGGGGACAGTGTGACCGCTGAAACCCATGCGGACTACTGCGGCCGGTGCAAACTCTGCCGTACCAACAACTATCATCTATGTAAGGAACGAAAGGGTTTCGGTTTCCACTGCGACGGCGCTTTTGCGAAATACGTCAGGGTACCAGAGCGGATCCTTCACAGGGTACCGGATGGGGTCTCCCTGAGGGCAGCATCGATCACCGAACCCCTTTGCGTGGCCTATAAGGCAGTGGTCTGCAACAGCGTCGTGTGTCCTGGCGATACCGTGGTGGTCATCGGCCCAGGGCCTATCGGTCTTCTCTGCATAGAGATGGCCCGACTTCAGGGGGCCAGCCAGATCGTGGCCATCGGTGCCGAAGGTGACGAGGAACGTCTGAAACTAGCCAAGAGGTCCGGCGCGACCATCACGATCAATAGTAGCCAGGAGGATCCACTGCCAACGATCATGTCCTTGGGCGACGGGTACGGGGCAGACCTGGTCGTGGATACCGCTGGCCCAGCCGAGACACTGAGGCTCTCTATGAACGCCGTGCGTCCTAATGGCCAGATCACGAAGATCGGCTGGGGACCCAAGCCCGTGAACTTCAGCTTAGATCCACTCATCTCCAAGTCCGTGACGTTCAAGGGGCATTTCAGCCATACCTGGGATGTGTGGGAGAAGTGCTTGACACTTATGAGCAAGGGACAGGTCGACTTGGATCGCCTGATCACTGACGAGCTTCCGATAGACAGGTGGCAAGAAGCATTCGAATTGGTCAAGACCAAGAAGGCAATGAAGGTGGTCTTGACACCCATTGACTGATTGTGTTTGCGATTCTTGTGAGGTGAATGCAATGCAAAAGGTAGGATTCATTGGACTGGGGATCATGGGAAGGCCCATGGCCATGAACCTGATCAAGGCCGGCCATAGTCTTGTGGTCTATGACATCAGACCGGAGGCCATGGCGGAGGTCGTCGCAGCCGGGGCCAAGGCAGCTAGCAGTAGCAAGGATGTCGCTCGCCAAAGCGACGTTGTAATAACGATGTTGCCCAACTCACCAGAGGTAAAACAGGCCGTCCTCGGCAAGGACGGGGTCCTGGAGGGCGCAAGGCCTGGGATGATCCTGGTCGACATGAGCTCGATCGCCCCTGCAGCGGCAAGGGAAGTGGCCGCTGAATTGCAGAAGAAGGGGGTGGAGATGCTGGACGCACCTGTCAGCGGCGGTGAGCCAAAGGCCAAGGATGGGACCCTCTCCATCATGGTAGGAGGCAAGAAGGAGGTATTCGAGCGCGTCGAAGGCATCCTCAGGTGTATGGGTTCGTCGGTCGTCCTGATCGGCCCGATCGGCAGTGGCAACATCACCAAACTGGCCAATCAGATCATAGTGGCCCTCAACATCGCTGCGATGTCCGAGGCGATGGTATTGGCGACCAAGGCTGGCGTAGACCCCGAAAGGGTCTTCCAAGCCATCCGTGGTGGGTTGGCTGGAAGCGCGGTGCTCAATGCGAAGGTACCGATGGTCCTCGAAGGCAATTTCAAGCCTGGTTTTCGAATCGCCCTCCACATCAAGGACCTGACCAACGCCCTCGAGACCGCCCACGAGATAGGTGTGCCAGTGCCTCTGACCAGCGTGGTCATGGAGATCATGCAGACCCTGAGGATCGATGGCAAGGATGGCGACGACCACGGCGGAATAATCCAGTTTTACGAGGGTTTGGCCAAGGTGAAGGTGCGTCGCCGCATGTAGCGTCAGTGGCGCACCTCCAACAGGCAGGATCGCCATGGCGTATTGGTCCTTTTTCGTGCTTTTTGTCAGCGTCGGACTGGTCGTCTTCCTGATAACGGTGATCCGCCTGCACGCATTCTTCTCCCTTATCATAGCCGCCATTGCTGCAGGTCTGCTGGCTGGGCCACTACCAGGTGAACCCAACGCCAGTCATGCGGTGCAGGCAGTTGAGCTGACCACGGCCGAGTTCGGTTCGACCGCTGGGAAGATCGGTGTGGTCATCGCCATTGCATCCGTGATCGCCGCATGCCTGATGGAAAGCGGGGCAGCCGACAAGGTGGTCCGCCGATTCCTGCGGGTATTCGGGGAAAGATATGCGAGCTTTGCCCTGTTCGTCAGCAGCTACATCCTCTCCATCCCCATCTTTTTCGATACATTCTTCATGCTACTTCTACCCATAGCGCAGGCACTTGCCCTGCGGCTCCGCAAGGACTACCTACTGTTTCTAATGGCGATCTGCAGTGCGAGCATCGTAACTCACATCACGGTGGCACCACACCCAGGGCCATTGGCGATGGCGAGCACCCTCAGGTTGGACCTAGGCTTGACGATCCTGGCAGGGTTGGGGCTGGGTACGATACCTGCATTGTCCGCGTGGCTAGTAGCCTGCTGGCTGAACCGCCGGCTGACCATACCACTGCCGCAGAGGCATGGCACCTCGGAAGCTGACCTGGAACGGACCCTGACCATCGATGAGGGGTCACTGCCGGGTTTGCTGCCCTCGATCCTACCAGTAGTCCTTCCTATCGGCCTGATTGCAGCCGCCTCGGTCATGACGGCCCTACCTGTCCATGCGCGTCACCCGATCCTGTACCCCATCCTGGAGTTTGCCGGCAATCGAAATGTTGCCCTCATGCTCGGTGCCGCCATTGCAATCTGGGTACTGGCAAGGCACAAGGGGTACTCATTAGGAAGAATCTGCTCCGTGATAGGACCGACATTGGAGACCGCCGGCACCATCATCCTGATCACCAGCGCTGGCGGGGCATTCGGACTGATGCTCAAACATGCCGGGGTAGGACAGGCCATCCAGTCCCTAGCTGCCGGAAGGCAGGTCAATCTCGTGCTGCTGGCCTGGCTGGCCTCCACTGTGATCCGCATCGCCCAGGGTTCTGCCACAGTGGCCATGCTGACCACCGCCGCCATGATGGTGCCCATCGTCTACCCCCAGGATGCCAACGCAGCCTCTGCACTACCCTATCATCCAGTCTACATCTACCTGGCCATCGGCTTCGGTTCCATCAACTGTTCCTGGATGAACGACAGCGGCTTCTGGGTGGTAAGCAGGTTGAGTGGCATGACCGAAAAGCAGACCCTGAAGACCTGGACCATCATTACTACCGTGGTCAGCGTCTCTGGTTTGGCAGTCACCCTGGCAGGCTCAGCACTCCTGCCCTGCCCTGTGCAGTAGCACTCGTGCGGCCTCGAGCCTGCAACAACATCCCACCAGAGGGCCCCTGACTGGTTTGACCAAGGTGCTATTATAGGGTCTGCATCTCAGTTGCATAAACTCAACCCCCCAGACCCGCATGTCCTGGGCCCTTGTGCATCAGGCCGAGGAGACCCTTGCCTGAATTCTTTTTTTTATCTCACTCCTGAGAATCTCGGACGATGTATATATAGGTAGTAACCCTACCCACTTTTGTGGTATGGCGGTCGCATGAAGGTTGGCACTGGATGGGCAGGATCATGCTACAAGGCTTGCCCTTTACGGCCGTAGTGGATTATTGGCTTGTCGGTCGAAAGGGGGTGATATATCGCAATGGCCCGATCGTGTTGAAGGCCAGACCTCTGGTACCTGCGTTACTTCGTCTCTTCCAACCACCTGTTCTTGAAGGAGGCACATCATGGAAAAAAGAGGCATCGCTCTGATCACCGTTACAACACTTTTGGCAGGGATCTTGGAGGCCCAGGTCATCCCAAAGGTCCCGACATCGATCGAGGCCTATGACATGCCGGGCTACTTCCTAGTATGCAGGAACTCGACCCAGAGCGTCAGGCTGGTACAAGGGGGAAACGAAACCCCCCAAGGCCTGTGGAACATCGTGACAGGGCTGAGCGGTTCAGGGACCGTGTCGTTCATGCCCTTGGCATTGCCCAATCACTACATGCGGCATAGAAGCTTCGTGCTTTATGCAGACCCTGCTGCCACGGATGCCCTGTATTTGAACGACGCCAGCTTCACCCCGAGACCCGGCCTGGCCAATCCAGACGATCCGACACTGGTGTCCTTTGAGTCGTTGAACTATCCAGGCCGTTACATAATCCATGGAACCCCAGGTACTACCATCGGTTTCAGGATCGACCCTATCACCACGGACGACCAGCGGGCCAGGGCCACATTCCGGTTCGTTGAACTGCGCCCGGAGCTGGCCACAAAGCCGGTCCCCGCTGACAAGGCCACAGACGTACCGCGGGACACCCTGCTGCAGTGGACCGCTGGGCAGTATGCAGGTACGCATGACGTCTACCTCGGCACGGTCTTGGAAGAGGTCGACAATGCCAGCCGGGCCAACCCTCTAGGCGTGCTGGTCAGCAAAGGCCAGGCTGGTACCAGCTGTGAGCCAGGTCTGCTAGTCTTTGGCCAGACATACTACTGGCGGATCGACGAAGTCAACGCCACGCCAGACCAGACGGTCTACAAGGGCAAGATCTGGAGGTTCACTGTAGAGCCCTACTCTTATCGAATCAGGCCCACTAGTGTGACGGCCTCGAGCTCCAACAGTGCCTTGACGGGCCCAGAAAAGACCATAGATGGATCTGGCCTGAACGCCAGCGATCAACACTCGACCGACTCGGCGGCCATGTGGATCAGCAGCAAGAATGACCCGGGCCCGGTCTGGATCCAGTACGAGTTCGACAGGATCTACAAACTCCACCAGATGTGGGTCTGGAACTCCAACCAGCCCATCGAGGAGATCGTGGGCTTCGGCATGCGGGAGGTGAAGGTCGAGGTCTCTGCGGATGGAACTACCTGGACCGAGGTCCCAAACGTCCCTGAGTTCGCCCAGGGTACAGGCCTGGATGACTACACCCCCAATACTACAGTGGACCTTGGCGGCGCTGTGGCCAAGTACGTCAAGCTCACTGCCCTGAGCAATTGGGGTGGTGGCAGTCAGTACAGCCTCAGCGAGGTCCGCTTCTTCTATGTCCCGACAAGGGCCTTTGGACCTACCCCTGCCACAGGGGCCACTAATGTGGCTGTTGACGCCACCCTGAACTGGCGGCCGGGTCGAGACGCCGTCAAGCACGATCTCTATTTTGGGACCGATCCCAATGCCTTGGTACTGGTCAAGACTGTCGCTGGACATCAGGTCGTACTGCCCTCTTTGGGAGCAGAGTTGGATCGAACCTATTACTGGAAGGTCAACGAGGTCAACGAGACAACCGTGCCTACCCTTTGGGAAGGAGACCTCTGGAGCCTGACAACCCAGGTCTATCGTGCAGTGGACGACTTCGAGTCGTACAACGACCAGTGCAGCCGTATATTCTTCACCTGGATCGACGGGTTCGGCCACAACGGCTCTACTGAGTGTGGTGTAGCCCCATCCCAAGGCAATGGTACAGGCTCTACGGTCGGCAACATCAATCCACCGTTTGCCGAGAGGACCAACGTCCACTCTGGCTCGCAGGCCATGCCATTCTGGTACGACAATACCACCGGTTCAGGAATCTCCGAGACCGTCAGGACATTCTCACCTCCACAAGACTGGACCATCGGCGGGGCAAAAACCCTCGTCCTGTTCTTCAAGGGAGACCCAGCCAATAGCCCAGGACAGCTCTATGTCAAGATCAACAACACCAAACTCAATTATGACGGCAACCCCAACGCACTCACCACTGGCCTGTGGAACCAGTGGAACATAGACCTGTCCTCCGTGTCACTAAAGACAGTCAATACCCTGACCATCGGCGTCTCCGGTAGCGGCAAGGGCGTCCTGTACATAGACGACATCAGACTCTACCGCTCTGCACCTGCTACAGCCGCACCAACCGATCCAGGACTGGCAGCCCTCGTGGCGTACTATCCATTCGAAGGCGATGCCAAGGATATCGCAGGCAAGGGCTATAACGGCACATTGGTAAACGACCCTACCTTCACCGACTCAAAGGTCGGCCTGGGTAGGGCCTTATCCCTGGATGGGGTCAACGACTTCGTAGAACTGCCCATAGGCAACCTTATCAGTACCCTAACCAGTGCCACTATCTCCGCATGGATCAACTTCGCTACCAGCAGCACAGGCTCCTGGGTAAGGGTATTTGACTTCGGTACCGGCACTACGGTCTACATGTTCCTCAGCCCACGTCAGGGTACTACCGGTACTATGCGGTTTGCCATAACTACTACCAGCAATACCGGTGAGTCTGGCGTGAATAGTCCACGTGTACTGTCTGCAGGCTGGCACCATGTGGCTGTGGTGATCGATGGTACGGCTAGGACATTGCGTTTGTACCTGGATGGGGAGTCTGTAGCCAGTGGTACCACTACAGTGCTACCAAAGGACCTGGGTGTCACTACGCAGAACTGGCTGGGTAGGTCGCAGTGGAGTGCCGATGGTTACTATCAGGGTCTGATCGATGATTTCAGGATCTACAACAAGGCCCTATCGGCAGGTGAAGTCCGTTATCTCGGTGGGGATCGATAAGCACTGACTGCCCACCTATCAGGACCGCTAGATGGGGCTACACGACTTTGCTGTAGCCCCATCTAGCATCGAACAGCTGAAGTCGAGAAGTAGGTTGAAAAGGTCGAGTGTGTGAGGTTTCTAGGAGGTGTCCCATGCGTAAAGAATGTGTCTGGTTTGTCATCTTATTAGGTCTACCATTCCTGGCATTGACAGGCATAACAAGGGCCGAGCGGGTCTGGATGGAGGCTGAAGCAGGCTTTTCCATAACCGCACCGCTTCAGGTCATAAGCGATACCACCGCATCCGGCGGTCACTACATCGCAGTAATACCCGGCAACAACAGTACCAGTAACCCGCCCTCCACGGGCGTGGCTAAGTATCGCATAAAGATCAGGGAGGGGGGAGCTTACAAGATGTATCTGCGTGTCCTGTGTTCGCCTGATGTCGATGCAGATAGCTCGGACTCTTGCTGGGTCCGTGTCCAGGGCGCAACTTATAGCGTTGCGGTTGCTGCCGACAACTGGATAAGGAATAACAATATCGACTACCAAGTGGCGAATCCACAAGCGTGGTTCTGGTCGCAGGTCCGTCACTACGAAGCCTGGCCTGGCGATACCTTTGTCGAGATGACCATGAAGCCAGGTGTCTATACAGTCGAGATAGCCTACAGAGAGGATGGATTGTGGATCGATGGATTCTTGCTCACAAATGATCCGGATGTCGATCCTGCCACACTGCCCGACGTGATACCTTATATCCCAGAGGATATCGCCTACGCCCCGCATCCCGCTAATGGGGCATCGGACGTCCCCATAGATACTGTGCTCAGTTGGAGGCCCGCAGATGTTGCCAAGACCCACGATCTGTACATTGGCACGAATTTCGACGATGTCAACGAGGCTACCATAACAAATCTACTTGGTGCTACCCTTGTGCGAGGGTTGGACGCCAATAGCTACGATCCTCATGGCACGCTGCGATTCGGCACGACCTATTACTGGCGAGTGGATGAGGTCAATGGTGCCCCAGACTTCACTATCCACAAGGGCACCGTGTGGAGCTTCACGATGGAACCATATGGCTATCCAGTTACACCCATAAAGGCCACCGCATCGAGCGTGTACAAGGCAACTGCATCCCTCAACACCGGCCCTGAGAAGACTATAGATGGTTCCGGTCTTATAGGCGACCAGCACTCCACGACCCTCGGTGATATGTGGGTCAGCAAGCCCAACGTTACACCTATCTGGATCCAGTATGAGTTTGACAAGGCCTACAAGCTACATCAGCTCTGGGTTTGGAACTCCAATCAAGCCATGGAGGAAAGCCTGGGCTACGGTGCCAAGGAAGTCGAGATCTTGTATTCAGAGGATGGACAGACCTGGAATAGCCTAGGCATGTTCGAGTTCGCCCAGGCACCTGGTGAACCTACATATGTCTCTGACATCAGGGTAGACCTAGGCGGTGTATATGCCAAATATGTCAAGCTGGATATCAAGAACTCATGGGGTGGCGCCAAACAGGCCAGTATCGCCGAGGTCAGGTTCTTCTACGTACCGCTAGCAGCATTCAAGCCCGAACCTGCAGATGGTGCTACCAACGTGGCAGTAGATGCGGTACTGAATTGGCGTCCTGGCAGACAGGCCGCCAAGCACCAGGTCTATGTGGGACTGGATAAGGCTGCAGTCGAGTCAGCTACAGTGCCTACAGCCACGGTGACCGATCACAAGCTATCGCTATTAGTCGCTGGTGCAGAGTACGAAAGGACCTACTATTGGCGGGTAGACGAGGTAAATGATCAGACCCAGGTAAAGGTGTGGCAGGGACCTGTATGGAGCTTCAGCACCCCAACCTATGCGGTCGTGGACAACTTTGAGTCTTACGACGATAGGTGCAAGAGGATCTTCTTTACCTGGCTGGATGGTCTAGGCCACAGTGGCTTGGCCGACTGTGGGGTCGCACCTGCTTCTGGCAATGGTACAGGCTCTACGGTGGGTTACACGCAGGCCACCTTTGCCGAGAGGACCAACGTCCACTCTGGCTCGCAGGCCATGCCATTCTGGTACGACAATACCACCGGTTCAGGAATCTCCGAGACCGTCAGGACATTCTCACCTCCACAAGACTGGACCATCGGCGGGGCAAAAACCCTCGTCCTGTTCTTCAAGGGAGACCCAGCCAATAGCCCAGGACAGCTCTATGTCAAGATCAACAACACCAAACTCAATTATGACGGCAACCCCAACGCACTCACCACTGGCCTGTGGAACCAGTGGAACATAGACCTGTCCTCCGTGTCACTAAAGACAGTCAATACCCTGACCATCGGCGTCTCCGGTAGCGGCAAGGGCGTCCTGTACATAGACGACATCAGACTCTACCGCTCTGCACCTGCTACAGCCGCACCAACCGATCCAGGACTGGCAGCCCTCGTGGCGTACTATCCATTCGAAGGCGATGCCAAGGATATCGCAGGCAAGGGCTATAACGGCACATTGGTAAACGACCCTACCTTCACCGACTCAAAGGTCGGCCTGGGTAGGGCCTTATCCCTGGATGGGGTCAACGACTTCGTAGAACTGCCCATAGGCAACCTTATCAGTACCCTAACCAGTGCCACTATCTCCGCATGGATCAACTTCGCTACCAGCAGCACAGGCTCCTGGGTAAGGGTATTTGACTTCGGTACCGGCACTACGGTCTACATGTTCCTCAGCCCACGTCAGGGTACTACCGGTACTATGCGGTTTGCCATAACTACTACCAGCAATACCGGTGAGTCTGGCGTGAATAGTCCACGTGTACTGTCTGCAGGCTGGCACCATGTGGCTGTGGTGATCGATGGTACGGCTAGGACATTGCGTTTGTACCTGGATGGGGAGTCTGTAGCCAGTGGTACCACTACAGTGCTACCAAAGGACCTGGGTGTCACTACGCAGAACTGGCTGGGTAGGTCGCAGTGGAGTGCCGATGGTTACTATCAGGGTCTGATCGATGATTTCAGGATCTACAACAAGGCCCTATCGGCAGGTGAAGTCCGTTATCTCGGTGGGGATCGATAAGCACTGACTGCCCACCTATCAGGACCGCTAGATGGGGCTACACGACTTTGCTGTAGCCCCATCTAGCATCGAACAATCATAATAGGAGACAAGATGGCAAGGAGATCGGTTTGTACGTTGCTGATCCTGTGCACCTCTATGATTCTTCGGCAGGATCATGGATGGGCCCAGAACCCGCTCATCATGGACCAGTTTACGGCAGATCCAACGGCCAGGGTATTCGAAGGCAGGATCTATGTCTATCCCTCCCATGACATCAATGTTCCAGGCAAGGGTCGGCCTAACTGGTTTGTGATGGAAGACTACCATGTCTTCTCTTCTGAAAACCTTGTCGATTGGACAGATCACGGCGTCATACTTCACCAGAGCCAGGTCCCGTGGCTAAACGGGCGATTGTCATACGACATGTGGGCACCGGACTGTGTCTTCAAGAATGGAAAGTACTACTTCTACTTTCCCACAGGAGGCAGGATAGGGGTTGCCATAGCAGACAGGCCTTATGGGCCTTTCACCGTAGAACCCAATTATATACCAGGGGTACGCGGAATCGATCCTTGTGTGTTCATAGACAAGGATGGAAACGCCTATCTCTTCTATTCCATGAATAGGATATTCGTCGCGAAACTGAAGGACAACATGGTCGAGCTGGACTCTCCACCCCAGGTCATCACGAATCTGCCCACCAGGGGCCTCGTAGAGGGACCATTCGTGTTCGAGCGTAATGGCATCATCTACCTGACCTATCCACATGTCCAGAACAAGACCGAGAGGCTCGAATACGCTATTGCCAAGCACCCAATGGGTCCCTATGAGTGGAAGGGGGTGATCATGGATGAGTCTCCAAGCGGGTGCTGGACGAACCACCATTCTATCGTCGAGTACAAAGGCCAGTGGTATCTATTCTATCACGACAAGGACCTATCCCCCAATTTTGACAAGAATCGTTCTATCCGTGCAGACTATCTCACCTTCAATGAGGACGGGACGATTCAAAAGGTCATCCCGACCCTTAGGGGTGTTGGGATCGTAGACGCGAGGCGCCACATCCAGATCGACCGGTACAGTGCCATCAGCAAGGAAGGGGTATCTGTCTCTTTTCTCAACGACGCCAACAGGCATGAGGGATGGAAGGTCACATTCAGCCAAAAGGACGCTTGGGTCCGATTCGATCGCGTCGATTTTGGAAGTGGAGATCTGAAGTCAGTGAATGTCAGGGGCGTCTCGCCGACCGGAGGCACCATAGGGATCCGCCTCGACCGCATAGAAGGCCCTGCACTTGCCAGGATCGAGATCCCGAAGGCCTCTCAGTGGACCACAACGGGGTCCAATTTAGACGGTGTGGCCTCTGGCGTACGCGATATAATCATCTACCTTGAAGATGGTATCGTCGAGGTGGATTGGGTCAGCTTTCAGTAAAGGATGGTGGAACTTCTATGAAGACGAAACTGTTTTGGTTCATATTGGTTTTGCTGGCAGCGCTCACTGTAAAGGCCTTCTCGCAAGACCCGAATTTCTACATCTTTCTGTGCTTCGGCCAGTCTAACATGGAGGGCTTTCCTGGAGGAATCGAAGAACAAGATAAAACCGTAGACAGCCGCTTTCAGGTCATGGCCGCCGTCGATTTTCCGGAACCAAACAGGACCAAGGGCAATTGGTATCCGGCAATCCCTCCGTTGTGTCGGCCAGGCTGTGGTCTTTGCCCTGCGGACTATTTCGGTAGGACCCTCGCTGCCCATCTTCCGCAGAACATCCGGATAGGCGTCATCAACGTCTCAGTTGCAGGTTGCAAGATCGAGCTCTTTGACAAAGACAACTACGAAGGCTATGCCTCTACGGCTGCGCCATGGATGAAGAACATCATCAAGCAATACGGTGGAAACCCTTACGCGCATCTTGTAGCAATGGCCAAGCTCGCACAGAAAGACGGTGTAATCAAGGGAATCCTCTTACACCAGGGAGAATCCAACACCAATGACAAGGAATGGCCTGCGAAGGTCAAGAGGATCTACGAGAACCTGATCAAGGACCTGAACCTCAGCCCCGAGTCGGTACCCCTGCTCGCAGGCGAGGTCGTAAATGCCGATCAAAAAGGTGTATGCGCAAGCATGAATGCCATAATAGCGGAACTGCCAAAGATCTTGCCTAATTCATACGTTGTCTCTTCGGCAGGATGCCAGGGTCGCCCTGACCGCCTGCATTTCAGTCCTGCAGGATACAGGGAGCTTGGCAGGCGGTATGCAATCAAGATGCTTTCGATACTCGGATATAAGCCACCCCAAGGGCCGTGATCTATCGGCTCATGAGTAATCCATTCGAGTGGCTGAGCTTGCGGAACATGCCAGCTAATGGCTTTCACTCGGGTCTGCAACCAGCTCGCGGAGTACCTGGCCAGCACAGGGGATCGCAGGAGTGTCAACAGCCTCCCAGTTATTGTCAATTCTATTCCAGAGCATCTCTGATAATGGCTATATCGCCGGCCGCAAGTCCTACCGCCCTATCTACGCGGGGACCTCTCTAAATCCCCAGATGCGGCCAGGGTTTTCCGAATCAGTACGGTCCAGGATATATGGTACAAGAGCCTCGCCTTCTCTTGTAGGCCTGCCTTTCACAGCACGTTGGCATCGCCTCTAGGTGGTGTCAATCTTACATAGCCCTATCCGTAGCTCAGAACTTGGGCGGTACTCCCGTTAGCCTATTGACCAGAAGATCATGGGCTATTGATATGACTATTGCCCTAGCCCGGGCAGCCCGGGTCAAAAAGACGTATATCGGGAATGTAATAGTACTGCCATGTATCGTCATTGGACCCACAGTGCGGGATGTAGCCATCTGGATACCACTTGCATTTGTAGGTGCCATAGCATGGCTGCGTTTCCGATGGATGGTTGCCACAAGACCAGTGTCCAGGGGCTTTTACGAGACCGCACGCGTTGACCCAGTACGCTGTCAGACCGGTGTGCGATTCGCAGGTCGCTTTATTAGTTCCGCTCCACTGATGACAGCTGATCTCCTCTACCGCACATGGCGTGCAAGCCAATACCCAGCACTGCACGCATCCTGCCATGCAGGACTTTCCCCCTACCAAGACCACGATGGTGCTAACAAAGACTAGTAACATTATCTTTATGAAGCTTGTGTTGCCAAGAATGGACATGCCCGTTCTCCTTAATGTGAGTCTGCCTGCTTGCAAGATGCAATCCACATCGCTCTTGCCAAACGCGGCCTGACCAGTTTGGCAAGGACCAATTGTAGGTTGCTCTGGAGGGTCCTTACCATTCAAGTTCCTCCCAGATAGACCGTCTGTCTGAGCTGAAAGCCCTTCTATAACATGCTCAAAGGCCATGGCCTCTGGATCCACCTATCAATGGGTCAGAGTCTCTAAATCCACCAACTGCCTTACGCGGTCGAGCTCTTGCTTGTGTTCTGCAGGGACAAAGGCCCCTTCCCAGAATACGTATGCAAGCACCTGACCATCCGTGGTTTGCCTGAACAGCCTTGTACCCTCCGGCACATCGAGGGCCTCTGCTGTGAATCGGGTATCCTCGATCGGAATATTGCACCTTATGTCTGTAAGTCTGATCTCGCGTTTGCTAACGAGTACCGGTTCTGACTGCGGGCTGGTGCGACTAAAGTCCGTTGTACGGATAAAGACCGGAATCCAGATGTCCTCACTGCCGACCTTCTGCACCTCCATCTCACTGCGGCCTGCCAATGCCCCATCTGGATCATAACTTTCTATGCGGGTTATAAGGAAACCCCTATCTGGATCTATCCAGTAGCTCCTCGCTGGGGTCGCATTGGGCTCTGCCTTTCCTTCGAAAACGTATCTGTTTAGCGTGTTGACAGGTCAGTTGGAGGGCACGGGCAAGAGTTGTTGGATGAAGCAGATACGTTGGTCGGCTGGCAAACAGATGATGGTGGAGAGAACCGACAGGTTGTCCAAGGCTCG
>Ga0207433_10000203_pt1 | contig 142493 bp, 112 predicted proteins | sample YelNatPaOPGAMG01_FD_187559 | JGI IMG/M metagenome (GOLD analysis project Ga0207433, IMG submission 187559) | Hot spring thermophilic microbial communities from Obsidian Pool, Yellowstone National Park, USA - OP-RAMG-01 (SPAdes) (version 3) | ecosystem: Environmental > Aquatic > Thermal... | reverse complement strand
AGTCCGATCGCGGTCATACTGTTGTTGGCCATCGTGGATAACCCTCCTGTGTCTTAGTCAACATTGGAGTTCCACGGTGGCCGTTGCTAACTCAACGGTAATTTACACCACACTCTGATACTCTATCGCATCCTGATAACTGGCAGGAATATATCAAAAAGTATTGATGGAGCTTCGTTGCTTTTATCGCACGTAGCCGACGCCGTGCTTGAAGATTGTCACCAATCCTGACAACACTATGGTGGTCTGGCAGCTAATTAGGACATTCGATAGGCGGGTGAAAGGAACCGCAAGTTCATCAAGCCGATTGCCGAGACGAGCCCATGTGAAATGGAAGTAGTCCATACGTTCCGCATGGTGCTCCTGTTCTCCCCTGATTTGAGACTGATCGTGCCTATACAGCCTGCCAGGCCAGGATATGATCTTGTTCATTCTTCTGAAAGAGGCCATACGAGCCTTAAGCAAGAATCTGGCTAGCCTCTTTTGGTTAGAGAAAATTCCCGTCAATTTCGAAGAAAGAGAAAGTGGCGAGCCATTTTTGTGTGTATCAAGGCAGGGTGGTTGTATAATTGCTCTGTCTTTTTGTGTGTCTCCGGTGCCCGGTGGGGAGGAGTGCAGATGTTCGCCCAGTGTCCGCAGACGTCTGATATGCCTGCAGGGGGTGGGGGATCGCTTGTATCGAGGTACAGGTACGTGATCCTTGCCGCGTCGCTGCTGATGCAACTCTGCCTCGGAATGACCTACTCGTGGTCGTTGTTCGTGAAGCCCTTCAGGCAGATACTTGGGATCAGCCAGGCAATCGCGCAACTGCCTCTTACAGTGTTCTATATCGCGTTTCCCGTGACCGCGGTCTTTGCGGGGAGCATGCTCGCCAAGCGTGGCCCGAGGCTGTGCGCCGTGCTGGGGGGACTGGTGTTCGGATGCGGCTGGATGCTTGCAAGCCTGGGCACGCAGTGTTTCGCCTGGACGGTCGTCGGCATTGGACTGCTGGGCGGGATGGGAGTCGGCTTTGCCTATCTGGTGCCGATCGCTACCTGCATCCAATGGTTCCCTGAGCGCAAGGGGTTGGTGACGGGGGTTGCCGTCGCCGGTTTCGGCGGCGGAGCGGCGCTGGTGGCGAAGGTGGGCGGCTATTGCATGATGACGCTCGGGATGGGGCCGTCCGATGTGCTGCGCAACTTGGGGGGAACCGCCCTTGTGGTCGTTTGTCTTGCCGGGGCGTTTATGAGACGGCCGGGAGGGTCCAAGCAGCAGACGAGCACGACCAGGAGCGTGAAGAGCGTGCTGTCAGACCGCGTCTTTCTCCTGCTCTATCTCGGGATGGTCGCCGGGCTTGCGGCAGGGCTGGGCGTTAACGGGAACCTCAAGGAGTTGGGGCCTCGAGACGCAGCCGGCTCGGGCGTCGCCGCAATCGCGCTGTTCGCCATAGGAAACGCCGCCGGCCGGCTCGTCTGGGGAACGGTGTCCGATAAGTTCCGAGTGATGTCGGTGATCCGCGTGAACCTGCTTTCGCAGGCGGCGGTGCTGCTCACGGTCGCCGCGCTCACGGGTTTCCGCGGTGGCCCATCGGCGAGGTCGTTTGTCGTGCTGGCGTGTGCCGCGGGATTCAACTATGGAGGCGTGCTGGTTCTCTATGCAAATGCCACTGCACAGCGTTACGGTGTGGAGCACGTTGGGCGCGTCTATGGATGGGTGTTCAGTTCCAACGCGCCGGCATCGTTTGCCCCGATGCTGGCGGGACTGGTGTACGACCATACCGGAAGCTTTGCCATACCACTCGCCGGGATTGCTGCGCTGGCGATTGTGGCCGTGGGGCTGATGGGAAACACCGACCTGAGGCAGGGCGCTCCGCTTAGTCCCTAACGGCCTCCAAGTCCCGAAAGCTTGATCCCCTCTACGAAGTAGCGCTGGTTGAAGATGTAGAGCAGGATCACGGGTACCACAACCATCATCGACGCGGCCATAAGCTGCGTGTAGTTGGTCGCATGCATGCCAACGAAGAACTGCAGCCCGATTCCGACAGCCTCACGCTCGCAGATCGCCGTCAGGAGACGCCTCCTACGGTCTGCGCCGAGTCTATCCGCAGGCTGCCAGTCTCTACTGCTTTGCGTCCCAGATCCGCAGCATCGCCGCGCCGTGGCGGGGGAGTTGCGTTCCATACGAGTTCGTGAACGCGCCGATGTCGCGCTGCCTCCAGAGATCTCTCACTCTCTGCATGCCGGTGATACCGAGGTCGGACCACTTGACGGTGACCCTGCGCTGCATCTCGCCACGATTGAAGAGTCCGACAGCTTTGGACCCATCCTCCATATCCTTGGCCCAGACCTCGGTGTCGCCGCGTTTTGCCACTCGGTGGGCCTGCTTGCCAAGTGGATCCTGATTGACCTCGATCACTTCGTCGTTGGTGAGCAAGCTCAGAGTGAAATCGTCGAGCTTGGTCATATCGCCGCTGAAGATCATCGGAGCGGCCAGCAGGCTCCAGAGCGTTACGTAGGTGTACTGCTCGTTAGGCGTCAGCACGGTCGGTGATCCCAAAAAGCCGATATTGATGTAGTCGGGGTCATTCCAATGCCCTGGCCCGGCCCACTTCTCCAGGCCGTTCTCCTCGAAACCGGCGATGTAGCGGGCAGGGTTTGCGCCTATGTCGCCGGCCGTGCGCCAGCAGTGGCCGCCAACCTGCTCGCCCCATTCCCATACCTTTGCATTCCCGTACTGGCAGAGATTGAAGACGATATCCCTTTCCTGCCTGTTGATAAGGTAACCCATGAGAGTGTAGGGGCGCTTCTGCTCCTCTGGCGTGTCACCTTTCCAGACTCCTCGATAGGAACACAAATCATACTTCAAGAAATCGAAACCCCAGTCAGCGAACCGCTTGGCGTCTTGGGCTTCATGGCCGTAGCTGCCTTCGTAACCGGCGCATGTCACGGGTCCGGGGGAAATGTAGATGCCGGCTTTGAGGCCCTTGGAGTGGATGTAGTCGGTGAGGGCCCTCATGTCCGGGAAATGCTTGTTCGGCAGGATGTTGCCTTCGGCGTCGCGGGGTCTGCCTCCGACATCCGGATCGTCCGAGCCGGGCTTCACCATCCAGCAGTCGTCTATGTTGACGTAGCTGTAGCCGTGGTCGGCCATGCCGGATGCGACCATGGCGTCTGCGGCCGCGCGGACATCCTTGTCAGTGACACTGCGTGTGAAGGTGTACCAGTCGTTCCAACCCATGGGTGGAGTAAGCGCGATCTGGTCGCCTACGACGATTCTGAGGTCCCGCGTTGCCGCGCCAACGGCGTTCTTCGCTGTCAGAGTGACGGTGTACGTGCCGCGCCTCGCGATCGAGCCTGAGATACGTCCTGTCTGCGCGTCCAGGGCGCACCCCTCGGGCAACCCTTTGGCCGAGAATGTCATTGGCCGGTCACCAGTAGCCGCGACCGTGTAGAGAACCGGATGCCCGGGCCGGACCCCGAACACCCTCGCCCCGTTGATCCGAGGCTTAGGTGACGGCTTGGGGGTGAGGATGACGGCTTCCTCATCCGGTCCGGCAGTCACGACCGGCCTCGACTTCGCGCCTATTAGCCGCGCGTCAGCCCAGTCGGCGTGATCGGAGTCGATGCCGTTCTCGGCGTCCGAAGCCAACAGGAGCAGAGTCTTAACGCCCCTAAGCGAAACGTCGATCGGACGAGGCGCGTCCCCACGTCTCATTACCGGGCTGGCGTAGAGCGTTTTGCCGTCCCCTATGACTTTGAAGACCACCGTTCCTCTGCCTTGCCGGACGTTGTCATCGACCCCGACCCACGACACGAACCGCTCCACTCCGCCCTTGAGGTCGATCCAGATGCGGCTCGTTGCATGCGTTCCCACGCCGTGGTCGAACTTGCGCCCGCCGATCGACATCGGCACACCCGTTACGGCTTTGTCGATCTGTGGGCTGCCCCAGTCCTGCCGCACTTTGCTGAGGTCTATAGACGAGACGGAGATGTCCTCCGACGCGCTTGCCGCACCGGAGAGCACGGCGAGCAGAGCAATGAAAAGGCAGATAGGTTTCTTACGCACGCCCAGTTCCCTTTCCTTTCCTGGACTGTCCATAGCGATCGAACAGGACAGCCGTGAGCAATATCGCTCCGCGAACAACGTATTGGTAGAACGTATCCACGTTGAGCAAGTTCATGGCATTGGCGACAGTGCCCATAATGAGCACGCCCGTTGAGCGCGGGATCGGAGCACGTGAACGACGAGGAGTCATCGTCAAACCGGTAGAACACGGCCAGTTGGGTGATGTCGCCGGCCTCCAAAGGGGAGGGGCAGTTGATGACCTCGCAATACCTGAAAGGCGTCGCCTCTCCAAGATACTCAGCCATCCTGACGCCGACGGGTGGCTCAAGAGCTCGCACAGCCCGGTCGGGCGACTGGGGCACGAGGCATTGGCCTGTTCGGTCGTACCGGTGTTGGTCGTTCTCGACGGCATTACTTGGTCCCCCAACGCGCCTCTCGCGAGGCGCTCTTATCCTACCTCCAGTAATACTCCACAGCTCACCTAACACCTTCCTGCTCGAGATGCTGGGTGAAGTCGCCGCGCATGTGAACCAACCGTTTTGGCTCCGTGCAGACAGGGTAAGCGATTGACGCGATGGCACTCGATGGTGAACTCGATACTGGTGTTCTGGCGGCTCCGAGCAGAAAAGAACAACTCCTCGAGGTATGCGTATTTCTGCTTCTGATCGGTCCCTCGATGGTGCTGTCGCTGCTTGCGTTTCAGCACGAGAAAGCCACCTTCGCGTTCGTTGCGTGGGCAGTCATGCTTCGCGATATCGCCTTGGTCTGCCTCATTCTTTTCTTTATCTGGCGAAATGGTGAGCCATTGCGACGCTTCGGCCTGACATTCAGGCACGGTATCAGAGAGATAATGCTCGGCATCGTTCTCTACGTCCCCTTTTTCTTCTTTGCCGGGTTTGTGGAAGAGCTGTTCAGGGCCCTCGGGCTCTCCGTCCCGTCCATCCCGGCGCCGCCTTTCCTGGTCCCCAAGACCGGCGCCGACTTCGTGCTTGCCGGGTTTCTTGTGGTAGTAGTTGCGATATCCGAGGAGACAATGTTCCGAGGATACCTCATCACGCGGCTGGCCGGGGTCCTGAACAGCGCGCCGGTTGCGCTGATCCTGTCCTCGGCTGTGTTCGCCATAGGGCATGGCTATGAGGGCGGAGTCGGCATGGCGACAGTGGGTGTCATGGGGCTGATCTTCGGACTGATATTCCTCTGGCGCAAGAGCCTTGTCGCGCCGATGACGATGCATTTCCTGCAGGACTTCATCGGTATTGTGCTGGTTTCCCTGCTAAAGGCAAAGTGAGCTCCACGCGGTGTTTCTACCGACCTCACAGCAGGTATACGTGTGTGAAGGAAGGTAACGGCCGTTTTGAACGAGGAAGGCAGATACTCGGGAATAGCCCGGTTTGCGCGCGCGCATCGGAGGCCCATCGTCATCGGCGCCGTGGTACTGGTACTCGGCCTGGGAGCGCTCGTCTATTGGCTGCTGGGCCGAGGGAAGGAATCCACCGATGATGCGCAGATCAACGGGCACATGGTGCTGGTCACGGCGCGTGTAGCCAGCCACGTGCGGCTGGTCCGGGTGGACGACACGGATCGGGTGAACAAGGGCGAACTGCTCGTCGAACTGGACCGGCGTGATCTGATACAAGCCCTGGACCGCGCCCAGGCCGACCTTGCCTCCCAGATAGCCCAGGCGGCGGCTGCGATAAGCCAGGTATCGATTACGCAGCACACGGCGCCGTCGAACGCCGGTCAGGCAGCCGCAGGCACATCAATCGCCCGGCAGGGCGTGGTCACGGCGGGCGCCCAGGTTGCATCGGCGGAAGCGCAGGTTGTCTCCGCGGAAGCAGCGGTACGCGCGGCGCGAGAGGAGTCCAGAAGCGCCGAGACCAACGTCGAAGCCGCAACTGCGCAGGTGAAGTCCGCACAGCAGAATGTGAACGTAGCGCAGGCAGACGTTGTGGCCGCAAAGTCGAACGCGGAAACCCAGGCCCGGGAAGCCACCAGATACCAGTATATGTACAAACAGGGGGCCGTTTCGCGGCAGCAATACGAGAGTGTGGCGAACGTGAACACCAGCGCGCAGTCCGCTCTGAGATCCGCTCAAAGCAGGCTTGAAGCTGCCAACGTGGCAGTCGAGCAGGCCATATCCCATCGATCCGGGGCCCAGGCCCTCCAGGCCCGCGCTGAGAGCATGGTGACGTCATCGTTGGCGGCTTTGACGCAGGCGCGCGCCAATGTGCGAGGAGCCAGGGCCGGTCTCCAGCAGGCTCAGTCGAAGCTGAATCAGGCGCAGGCAACCGAGTTCGGTACGCAGACCGTGCCGCAGCAGATCAGCGCGAGCATGGCCCAGCAGAGGTCGTCGGCAGCGAAGATAGCCCAGGCGCAGGCGGCGGTCCGTACTGCCCGTCTCAACTTGTCATACACTCGCGTCAAGGCGCCCGTGACTGGGGAAGTCGTCGGCAGAAACGTCAACCCAGGGCAGTACGTTCAGCCCGGGCAAGCGCTGCTCGCTGTTGTGCCGCTCAACGACGTGTGGGTTACGGCGAACTTCAAGGAGACCCAGATCGAGCACATGAAGCCCGGCCAACGCGCCGACATCGATGTGGACACGTATCCGGGAATGCACTTCCGCGGCAAGGTCAGGGGGATCGGTGCCGCCAGCGGCGAGAGACTCAGTTTGCTCCCTCCGCAGAATGCAACGGGCAACTTCGTGAAAGTCGTTCAGCGCATCCCAGTGAGGATAGTGTTCGACCAGCCGATACCGAGAGGCGTTGTGTTCAGGGTGGGGCAGAACGTGATCGCAACCGTCTACGTGAGGTGATACGCCTTGGAAGCGCCGGTGAGTAGACAGCCAGACGAGGGATGGTGCCCTGTCGGCACGCCGGGCATAGTCGCCATGGCGGTCATGCTTGCCACGTTCATGGAAGTGCTTGACACGACCGTCGTGAACGTCTCTCTGCCACACGTCGCGGGCAGTCTGGCCTCTGGCGTGGACGAGAGCACCTGGGTACTGACATCGTATCTGGTCTCCAACGCGATTGTGCTCCCGGCTACGGGCTGGCTGAGTTCCATATTTGGCCGCAAGCGGTACTATATGGCCTCCGTCGTGATATTCATGGCGTCATCTTTCCTGTGCGGACTGGCGCCGTCGCTGGGCGCGCTCATTGTTTTCAGGGTCGTACAGGGACTCGGGGGCGGCGCGCTTCAGCCGATCTCCCAGGCGATCCTGCTGGAGTGCTACCCTCGCCGACAACGCGGGATCGGCATGGCGATCTTTGGAGTAGGAGTCGTGTTCGCGCCGATCATCGGGCCGACGCTTGGGGGATGGCTGACGGACAACTACTCCTGGCGGTGGATCTTCTACATCAACGTTCCGATCGGCATACTCGCCCTTGTGATGTCTCAGATATACGTGGTCGATCCGCCGTACCTGCCCAGGGCGGCAGTGAAGATGGACTACATCGGGCTCGGGTTATTGGCGGTTGGTATCGGGGCGCTCCAGGTCGTGCTGGACAACGGCCAACGCCACGATTGGTTCCAGACCTCGTGGATCGCCCAACTGGGTGTCTTGTCGGCCGTCTGCATCGCTGCGCTGCTGGCGTGGGAGTGGTACTATCGCCACCCGATAATCGACTTGAGGGTGTTTGGGGTCAGGAACTACCCCGCGGGTGTCGCGCTGATCTTCATGGTAGGTATTGCCCTTTACTCATCAGGTGTTCTGCAGCCGCTGTTCCTGCAGTCCCTGATGGGATACACCGCGCTGTGGAGCGGATTGGCTCTCTCTCCCGGCGGGTTCGGCACGCTCATATTCATGCCGATCGTGGGCAAGCTGGTGGGCAGATGGGACTCACGACTCCTGATCATGACCGGTTTCGCCTTGGCTGCCATCGCGCTGTTCAAGATGTCCGACTACACTCTGAGTGTCAGCTTCTGGCAGGCTGCCCATCCACGTATCTACTTGGGCGTAGGCCTGGCGTTCCTGTTCGTTCCGCTGGCGACCATCACCTTTGCGTTCGTTCCCGAGGAGAAGACCGGCACTGCCACCGGCATCTTCAACCTCATGCGCAACATCGGCGGCAGCTTTGGAATCGCCGCAGCCACGACCATACTGGCGACGCGCGCGCAGTTTCATCAATCTCGGCTGGTTGGGGACGTTACCCCTCTTAGTCCCGGATATCTCCACTGGCAGAACGCGACTGTCGGCCATCTGACCGCAGCGGGACAGCCTCCAATGCAGGCGCAGCAGACCGCACTCGGGCTCGCCTACAAGACCGTGCAGACGCAGTCGAGCTGGCTGTCGTTTGTGGACGCATTCTGGCTCGCGGGTGTTCTGATGCTTATTCTGATACCGCTCGTGCTGGTCCTTCGCAAGCCGCCTGATCACACGCGTGACGCCCGAACTTAGCCGCGCCCAAACAAACTCATCTTCTTAGGATTAGAATCCAGTTGTGGTGTGTATATATCTCGTGTAGCAGGCGTGCTCAGAAATGATGAGGTGGAGAAGATTTGGCGTTCACGCGCAGGGAGTTTTTGAGGGGGATTGGGCTGGCGGCCGGAGGGGTCGCAATTCCGTCGGTCGCGTACGACCGCCTCATCCCATACCTCAACCAGCCCGAGGACATCGTCCCAGGAGTCTCGACGTGGTTTGCGACCAGTTGTCGTGAGTGCCCGGCCGGATGCGGGATGGTGGTGCGCAACCGCGAGTCGCGCGTAGTGAAGTGCGAAGGCAACCCACTTCATCCATTCAGCCGTGGCAAGCTGTGTCCTCGAGGACAGGCAGCTCCTCAGGGGCTGTATGATCCCGACCGAATACGCCAGCCGCTGCGCCGTTCCGAGTTAGGCAAACTCGAACCTGTCAGTTGGGATTCCGCGCTGTCCGAACTTGGTGACATGCTGGCCAGAAAGCCGCGCGTCGCCGTAATGACCGACCTTCAGACCGGCACGCTCGATGCGCTTATGAGAGCGTGGCTGGCGGCGCTGGGTTCGGACAGGTTGATCACCTACGAGCCGATCAGCTACGAGCACGTGAAGGACACAAATGGCGGCCTTATTCCCACCTACGAGATCGCCAAGAGCGACTTCCTGATCTCGTTTGCCTGCGACTTCCTGGAAACGTGGGTGTCGCCCATCGAGTACGCCATCGAGTTCGCCAAGATGCGTGAGATACGGGACGGCAAACGCGCCGGGTTCGTGTACGTCGGCCCCCGCGTGTCGATGACCGCGGCAAACGCGGACGTGCGACTTATGGTGTCGCCGGACGTAATCGAGCAGATCGCGACCGCGTTCCTGGAAGGCACGCTGGAGCGCGACGCGCGGAAGTACGGCATCGATCCCGATTCCGCGAAGGCCGCCACGGATGGCTTCGCGGCAGCCAAGAGGCCGCTTGCGCTGCCGGGTCTGGCCGCCAATACTTGCTGCGGCACTGCGATATTCAACGCGAGGCGTGACACCGGTCTGGTGAACAGGAGCCGCCGACACGCCCTGAGCTACGTTTCTAGCGCCGCGGATGTGGATAGCTTCACGCGCGACACGGAAAGCGGCGTTATAGGCGCACTTGTTATCCACAATGCCAATCCCGTGTACGCCATGCCCCAGAGCGAGCGTTTTACGGAGGCGTTGAAGCGAGTCCCCGTTGTCATTAGCCTTTCCAGCCATCTCGACGAGACGACGGCGATGGCTGGTTGGGTTCTTCCCTCCAACACCCCGCTGGAGTCATGGGGCGACTACGCGCCTTACCCCGACGTCGTTAACCTTATGCAGCCGGCAATGGGCACGTTGTTTGACACGCGGCAGGCCGGCGACACTTTGCTCGCGCTCGCGCGCGCGGCTGGTGTGAACACCAAGCAATCGTTCAAGGCCGACACATTCGTGGAGTATCTTCGCACGCGGTGGAGTCTGGCCGGGGAGCCGTGGCAGGAGCTGCTGCAGCGCGGAGGCAAGTTCGCTGGCGCGCCGGCGGGCCTGACAGCCACGCCGATCACCGGTTACAACACGCTCGGAGATCCCCCTGTGGACCGCCGGGCGGCCTCTTTGCCTGGCTCGACCGCTGATCCGCATTTCCACACTGCGGCGCCAAGCATATACAGCCTTCGTCTCTGGGCGTTCCCTGACAGCTACCTCTACGATGGCCGCGGTGCGAACAAATGGTGGCTTCAGGAGACACCGGAGCCCGTAGTAAAGGGCGTGTGGGGCTCATGGGCGGAGATCCATCCGTCCACGGCCGCCAAGCTCGGGGTTTCGACGAACGATTGCGTGAAGATCGAGAACGGCGGCGCGAGCGTCAGCGTGCCGGTGTATGTCTGGAATGGCGTCAAGCCGGGCACGATCGCGATTCCCATGGGCGAGGGCCACACGGACTACGGCCAGTTTGCCCGGGGTGTCGGCGTGAATATCTGGCCGCTGTTGACCGAGGACGTTCCACTCGTGAATGTCACGCCCGGCGGCGGCACGCAGTGGGTCGCTAGAATACGGGGCTCGACGGATCAGAGCCACAGGGCCATCGTTCAGACGGCCTCACTTGGAGAGAACTGGTCGCGTGAGAAGCCCATCATCATGCCGCTTCCGTCGGGCTACGGCAAACGGGACTTCTACCCCGGCAACAAGTACAAGAAGCACCGATGGGCGATGGTTGTAGACCTGGACAGATGCATCGGCTGCCACGCGTGTGTGACCGCATGCTATGCAGAGAACAACCTGGGAATGGTTGGCGCGGAGGGTGTGTTCCGCCGGCGCGAGATGTCGTGGATCAGGATAGACCGGTACGTCTTCGATTCGGCCGGGCATGGATATGATATCCCGGAGCGGCGCGGCGATGCCGGCAGCTCGCTGGGCAGGCTGTTGTTCCAGCCGATGCTTTGTCAGCAGTGCGACGCTGCTCCTTGCGAGCCCGTTTGCCCGGTCTTTGCCGCATCTCACAGCGAAGAAGGGCTGAACATGCAGGTCTACAATCGCTGTGTCGGCACTCGCTACTGCTCCAACAACTGTCCCTACAAAGTCCGGCGGTTCAACTGGTGGGACTACAAGTGGCCCGAGCCGCTGAACTGGCAGCTCAATCCCGACGTCACGGTTCGCTGCCGGGGCGTCATGGAGAAGTGCACGTTCTGCGTCCAGCGCATACGGCAGGCTGAGATTACAGCCCTGCGGGAGCAGAGGGAGGTTATGGACGGTGAGATTACCCCAGCGTGCGTTCAGACCTGCCCGACCGGTGTCTTCACATTCGGCGATCTTATGGATAAGAACTCGCGCGTTTCGAGCATCATCGAGACCGACCCGCGCGCGTATCAGGTTCTCGCGGAGTTGAACACCAAGCCGGCAGTCATTTATCTCAAGAAGGTCATCTGATAGTGGCGAACGTTGAGCTCAAGCGAATAGACGAAGAGGTACTGCAGTCGCTGGGACGTCCATCCCCTCGCTATGCTGCGGTGATGGCGCTCTGCGCGCTGCTGATGGCTGCCGGGCTTACAGCGTATATGTTCCAGTACTATCTCGGCATGGGCGTGACCGGGCTTTCCGTGCCGGTCGGGTGGGCGACCTACATCACGAACTTCGTCTGGTGGATAGGAATCGCTCATGCAGGCACCCTGATCTCGGCGATCCTCTTTCTATTCCGCGCGAAGTGGCGGAACCGAATCAACAGAGCCGCCGAGGCCATGACGATATTCGCGATCATGACTGCGGGGCTGTTCCCGTTGGTTCACCTCGGCCGAGTGTGGGTGTTCTTCTGGATACTGCCATATCCGAACTGGCGGCATACGTGGCCGAACTTCAAATCGCCGCTTGTGTGGGACGTTATCGCGGTCACGACGTATCTGACCGTCAGCACGCTGTTTTTTTACCTCGGCCTGCTGCCGGATATCGCCGCGGCGCGCGACCGGACCGAACCGGGCGTGCGCAAGCGGCTCTACACATTCGCGGCGCTGGGATGGACCGGCAAATACGACGAATGGCGACACTACGCGCGCACGTATCTGGCGTTGGCAGCACTCGTTACACCGCTCGTCATATCCGTGCACAGTGTAGTGAGCTGGGACTTCGCTATGGCGCTGGTGAAAGGCTGGCATACCACCATCTTCGCGCCATACTTCGTCGCCGGCGCCATTCATTCGGGACTGGCCACTGTGATCATCCTGCTGATCCCGCTCAGGAAAGCGCTGCGGCTGGAGCGCGTGTTTACGCTCTACTATTTCGAGCAGATGGCTTTGCTTATGATCCTGACCGGCTCGATCATCGCCTACTCCTACGGTGTCGAGGCGTTCATGAGTTGGTACAGCGCGGACGTGTTCGAACGGCAGTTCAGCGCCTTCCGTGCGTTTCATTCACCCTACACTCCGTGGTTCTGGTTCATGGTGGTGGGCAACTGTGTGGTGCCACTGACGTTCTTCTGGAAGAATGCTCGCACGAACTGGGCGTGGCTGCTGATAGCCTCCATCATCGTTGACGCGGCAATGTGGTTCGAGCGACTCGTAATAATCGCCGGCTCACTGATACACGACTATCTGCCCAGCGAGTGGGGATGGTACGTGCCGAGGCTGCCCGAGGTTCTGATGACGTGTTTCGCGCTCGGGTTCTTCACGTTCGCGTTCTTGACGTTCGTCAAGCTGTTCCCGTCGGCTGCGCTTAGCGAGATGAAGCACGATGCCCTGGAGCGTGAGGAGGAGCGGATCTGATGACAAGGATTCGCGGGGTATTCGACGATTGGGATGCGTTCAAGGACGCGCTGCGGACTCTCAAGCAGGCGCGCGGCAGCGGCTATACCGCTTACGGCCCGGTTAACCTGAACGAAGTCCAGGATCTGATGCCGGAGAAGTCGAGCTATGTGCGAGGATGGTCTACCCTTGGAGCAGCGTCCGGACTGGCCACGTTCTTCCTGATGTGCGTCCTTACGTCCATGATCTTCGATCTCGTCGTCGGCGGGAAGCCGCCGGTGTCGAGAGTGCCCTACGTGATCCCGACATACGAAGGCACGATCCTGTTCGGGGCGATCTTCGCATTTGTCGCGGGGTTGATCTATGCGTGGGTCGGACTGCGGCCCTTGCCGGCAGGTTACGACGCTCGTTTCAGCGGAGACGCGTTCGGAGTCGAGATTACCTGCGACCCCGCGGAACGCGAGGCCATGTCCGGCCTGCTCAGAGACTCCGGAGCGGTGGAGGTATATGAGCTCTAGCCTTCACAACCAGGCTCGATGGTCTATGCCGAGGTGGCTGTTCTTCGTGTCGACAGCGGCCGTAATCGCCGGCGCGATCGGGCTTGGCGCAGCATTCGCGACCAGGCCGAATGAGGGCTGGCTGTGGCTGGTCGTCAACTTCGTGCTGTTCTGGGGGATTGCCAGCGGTATGCTGGCATGGGCGGCGGCCTTTCGCGTGGCGCAGGCCACATGGACGCCTGTCATCAACCGTTTCGCGCACTCGGCGGTCAGGACTGCCCCGCTGCTGTTCATCGTGCTGATCATACTGATCGCCGGACTTCGAGGTTACGTGCCGTGGATTGAGCATCCGGCCAAGGGCAAGGAAGCGTGGCTGAGCGTTCCGGCGTTCGCCGTGAGAGAGATCATCGCGGCCCTGCTGTTCTGGGGCATGAGCTGGCTGCTGGTGCGATGGAGCCTCGCCGTGGACGCCAAGCCCGATGTGCCCGACGCGGATGCGCGCCGGCTGAATGGGGTTGCCGTTGTTGTAGTCGTTGTGTTCGCTCTTACAAGTTCGATTGTGGCGTGGGACTTCGTGATGTCGTTGGCGCCTGAGTGGGTCAGCACCGTGTTCTCTGCCTACTACTTCTGCACCAATCTCTACGCGGGCATGGCCGTGCTTGTGCTGATTGCGGCTGCACTGCGAAAGCCTCTCGGGCTTGAGGATCGGCTCAAACCCCATCATTTCCATGACATGGGCAACCTGCTGCTGGCGTTCTCGCTGTTCAACATGGGATTGTTCTTTGCGCAATACGTCACCATCTGGTATGAGAACCTCCCTGACGAGGTGTGGTTCCTGATCCTGCGATACGACAAGGGGATATGGCCGCCTATCAGTTGGACATCGTTCATACTCGGCTACTCGATCCCGTTCCTGCTGCTTCAGAGCCGGATGATCAAGCTGAGTTCGAAGCTTCTGTCGATGGTCGCGGTGATGGTGCTCGTTGGGGTCGGGGTCGAGCGATACATATTGGTTGTGCCGTCGCTGACGCCTGCGCACCTGGTTATTTCCCCGGTGGGGGCACTGAGCGTCTTGGGTTTTGCAGGGATGTTCGTGGTCTCGATCGGATGGTTCCTGAGCAGATACTCGCCCATTTCGTCAGCCGATGAGGTGCTGGAGAAATGACGTGGTTGGAGCAGTTGCTGATGCGGGTGTCCGGACGCCGTGTCGCGGGGACGGCGGCGGTGCTGCTCTTCGCCGGACTCTCGTGGCTGGTGCTGGGAAAGTTCTACGTGCCGCCGGCGCCGGCTCAACCGATTCCCTTCAGCCATCGAATACATGTCGGCACGAAGAAGCTCAACTGCTTCTTCTGCCATCCCTATGCGACGCGTTCCAACAACGCCGGCATCCCGCCGGTCGAGAAGTGCTATCTCTGTCACCAGGTGATCGCGACCAGGTTCAGGCCGATCGCCGAGGAAGTCCGGGAATATCGCGCCGGCAAGCCGATACCGTGGCGGAGGGTATATGTACTGCCTGACCACGTGCACTTCAGCCACGAAGCGCACCTCGCGAAGCCCTTCGATTGCAGCGAGTGCCATGGCAACGTGGCGGCAATGGACCGTGTGGGACTGCAGCAGAAGATCGACATGAACTGGTGCATAACCTGCCACTGGAGGAACAACGCGCCGGACAAGTGTTTCACGTGTCATTACTGAGTGCGGAGGCTCGCATAGGCTGGTCTCCGTCCCAGCCAGGTCCGAGGCGGAGATCGAGCTTTACAGGCCATCGGGTGAGATTTGAGACAGCAGCAGACCGCATATTGGAATAGAGAGCACAGCGCCGCGAAGACGTGGATGGTAAGCGGGGCGGTATGGATGGTAATAGGAACTCTGGCCGGCCTCGCGAGCGCTATTCACCTCGTCGCGCCCGACTTCTTCGCCAATATCCCGTGGCTGGAGTTCGGGCGGATACGTCAGGTTCATACCAATACGGTGCTGTTCGGGTTTGTGACGGCGATGTCCATCGGCGCGGGGCTCTACATGTTCTCTCGGGTGGTCAACAAGCCGCTGGTCAGCGAAGCCGGGGGCAACTTCGCGGCGCTGCTCTTCAGTGCGGGCGTGCTCATCGGCGACGTCGGGTTGTTGCTCGGCTACACCCAAGCGCGCGAGTACGCGGACTACGCATACGTCGCCGATGCGTTCATCGAGGCGGCGTTTGTCGCGTTGATGGTAGTCGTGCTGATGACGTTCTTCCATCGAAGGGAGAAGGTGATCTACGTGTCCGCATGGTACACCGTAGGGGCGTCGATCTGGGCCGTGATCACGTACTTCATCGGAAACGTGATGTGGCGGCCGCCGTTGGGTGCTGAGTCGGGGCTGTTTGATGCGCTGCTGCTGTGGTTTTACGGACACAACGTGTTCGGGTTGCTGGTAACACCGCTGGCGCTGGCGATATCCTACTACATGTTTCCTAGGATTGCCAAGGCCCCTCTATACAGCCAGCTTCTAGGGATCATCGGGTTCTGGACGCTGCTGGCATTCTACGCGCACATCGGGGGCCACCATCTCCTCCAGACGCCGGTTCCGGCGTGGCTCAAGGCTGTGACCGTCGCGGACAGCTTCGCGATGATGCTGCCGGTGGCGACCGCGCTGGTCAACTTCTGGTACACGTGCAGGGGACGGTTCGCCAACTTCGTCACCGATCCCGCCGCCAAGCTCCTGCTCGCCGGATCGATATGGTACGCGATCGTGTGCATCCAGGGGCCGCTGCAGTCGCTGCCGTGGGTTCAGCGTGTGACGCACTTCAACAACTGGGTGGTCGGTCACTCCCACATCGCGGTGCTCGGCTTCACGGGGTTCATCGCGCTGGCAGGGATGTACTACGTGCTGCCGAACGTTTGCGGACGCCAGCTCTACAGCGTGAAGATGGTGAACATCCAGTATTGGCTGCTGCTGATCGGGCTACTGGGCTTCTTTGCGGTGCTGACGGCGGCCGGGCTGGTTCAGGGCCAGGGATGGGACAATGGCGCGTCGGTGTATCGCATTCTGCCGGAGGTCAAGCCTTATATGGTTCTACGACTGGCGAGCGGCATATTCGTTATCGCTGGTGCGTTCGTGGGGTTGTATAACGTCGTGATGACGCTGTGGAGAGGTAAGGTCTTGTCCGAATGAGGTCGAGCGCGGTCATACTGGTAGTCGGAATAACGGCCGTGGTGCTGACGGCGGCCGCGATGGCTGTGTTCTGGCCGAATCACATGCTGCATGACCACCCGTCCGATCAGTGGCGGCCTCTCACTCCGATCGAGGAGAAAGGCAGGCAGGTCTACATCCGAAACGGATGCGTCTACTGCCACTCGCAGTATGTCCGACCACAGGATTGGGACGTGGGTGCGGAGCGCATCGCGGAGGCGGGTGACTACTACAAGCAGAGCCCGCAGTTGCTTGGGACCGAGCGTACTGGCCTCGACCTCTCTCAGGAGGGCGGAGAGCACTCCAACGACTGGCATCTAGCGCATTTCATCGACCCGCGATTCACGCGTCCAAGGTCGCTGATGCCTCGCTTCGAATTCGAGGGCGGAGACAACATCAGGGCCTTGACTGCATACATGCAGAGCCTCGGCGGAAAGAATGCCGATGCGCGTATGGCCGTCCAGATGAGGTTCCACAAGGAATCGACCGCGGCGTTTCTCAAAGGTCCAGACGCCAACATCGAGTGGCTGCACTCACGGGTGCCCGCGTCGTGGAGGAATATGCCAACCCAGAGCCCTGTGACGGTGGCCTCGGTGGCGCGTGGCGAGAAGGTCTATCAGGACTTCTGCATCGGATGCCACGGACCGGTGGGGGATGGCAACGGTCCTGCGGCGAAGTACGTGAGGCCCACTCCCGTGAACTTCACGCTCCTGAAACGGCATCTGATAGACGGAAAGTACATCGGCGGTATTCTCTACTACCAGATAATGAACGGCATCACCGGCTCGGACATGCCATACTTCAAGAAAGACCTGGAGTCTGCAAGGATATGGGACGTGGGTAACTTCGTGGAGTACAGCTTCATCAACCACACGGACTATGACTATCCGTCGGTGGGGATTCCGACGTCGTTCGATGGCAAATACGCGCGGCCGGTGCTGCCTCTGCCTAAGCCAGTGACCGGGAAGTAGCCTATGGAACTTGCAGTCAAGCTCGTTAACCTGATCGCTGTGATCGCAATTGTCACGGGGCTGGCGTTCGTGGTGTGGTGGGTAGTCGGCCTGTATGGGGTCCGTTCGCGCAGAGCCGAAGAGCAGCAGTCGCATGTGGAACTGCCCGCGCACATCCACGAGTCGTCAGCGAAGGTTCCGCCCGTGCTCATTATGTTCTACATCTTCATCGTTGCCTGGATGATCGGATATATGATCTACACCTGGATAGCGAGGGTGACCTATTGAACGACGAACACTATGAGGACATGACAACCGAGGAGGAACGCGAGCCCAACACGTGGTACGTGGGGTCGTGGCTGGCGCCCGTGCTGGTCGTCTCCTTCCTCATCCTGTGGCACCTGTTGGCGCACAGCTTGATACCGAACCTTCCGCGCACGTGGCAGTATGGCGTTACGCCCTACGTGCCAGGCGAGTCAGTGTTCTCTACTCAGCAGCCACCGCGAGGGCCGGCGCCAAAGCAGGTCGTGCTGCCGAAAAGGAGGAAGCCGAGTGCTGCGAAATAAGCGAGTTGCGGCTTTGGTCGTCGGCTGTCTGGCTGCACTGGGGTGCGTGTCCTGCGGTCCTCGCATGCGCGAGCAGCCGTCGCTGCACCCCTACAGCACCGAGATGCCTGTAATGCCTTCCGCCACGGTTCCGACCTCCGGATCGCTGCGCGTGCTGACGGCCGAGCAATCGAAGCTGTCGAGCAATCCGCTTCCAAAGAGCAAAGTCAACACTCACAACGGCAAGGTCTACTACGGTTACTACTGCCTGATGTGTCATGGCGAAAATGGTGACGGCAATGGGCCGGTGGGTCAGAGCTACGTGCCGAAGCCTACTGATCTGGGCTCTGCGAATGTCACGTCACTTACGGATGGGCAGATTTACGCGAAGATGCTCTCGGGCAAGGGTCACGCTCCCGTGATGAGCGAAACCGTGTCCCCTGATCAGCGGTGGCAGATAGTAATGTACGTCAGGACGTTCAGTAGGTGAGGCCAAGTTCGGCCAGGGCGTCGCGAGTCGTCTCGTACGATGTGTGAAGAATGCTCCTGACGCCCATGCTCTCCGCGACCTCGACGGACAGTGGCCGGTCCTCTATGTAGACGATTCTGTCCAGCGGTGTCTGCGCGATGTCGATCGCGATCCTGTATATCGCCTCGTCGGGCTTCCGCGAATGCACGAAGCACGACACCACGAACGCGTCGAACAGAAGTCTCAGGTCGCACTCCCGTATGCGATACTCAGTCAGTTCGCGCCCCTCGTTGCTCACCGCTATGACCTTGAGCCCGTACTTCGCCTTGAGGTGGTGCAGCAGCTCGGGGGTCTTCTCGCACCGCTGGGTCTGATCGAACATGAACTGCTTGAACTGTTCACGTGAGAACGAGCGTGGTTCGTAGAACACGACTCTGTCCAGATACGTGTCGAGAGTGATCCCGCCGTCCTCGTAGACGAAGAACGTTGCGTTGTGTCGCTCGTCGAACTGCTCGTAGTCCAGCCCGAACGCGTCGCACGCGCGTCTCCGGGCGTGGTGGTCCCAACCGTTGGTCAGCAGGATGCCGCCGATATCGAGGAAGAGTGTTTCTATCGCCATACGCGGAGTATACCCGCATACGGTGGCTATGGGGCGATGATGCGAGTCGCGGCTTCAGCCAACTTGAGGAGCGGGGTAGGGTAGACCCCGAAGAACACTATCACCGCGACAGAGAACCCGAGCGCCAGCGCCGCGGCGGCGCCGGGCTTGGGGAATGGCGTCTGGTCACCGTCCGCGCGGGTGTACATGGCGATCAGCACTCGCAGGTAGTAGAACGCCGATATTCCGCTGTTGATGACCGCGATTACAAGCAGTGCCCACAGCCCGCGCTGCGCCGCCGAACTCAGGATGTAGAGCTTGGCGAAGAACCCTGAGGTCAGCGGGATGCCAGTAAGTGAGAGCAGAGCGAGCGCCATCGTGGCGGCCAACAGCGGGTTTCGGCGCGAGAGCCCCCGATATTCGCCGATCTCTTCGACTTCGCCGACCTCCATGGGCGCGGAGAGCACCGAGACTACGCCGAAAGCGGCAATGTTGGTGGCGAAGTACGACGCCAGGTAGAACGCGATCGACAGGGGGCCTATCGGCGGCCCGGCAATCAGCGGGATGATCAGATAGCCCAAGTGCGCGATGGATGAATAGGCCAGCAGACGCTTGACGTTCGTTTGCAGCAGCGCGAGCAGGTTGCCCACCGACATCGTGGCGATGGAAAGCACGGCAAGAACGGCGAACAGCCACGGCTTCGGCGCCGTGCTGGTGGTGTACACAAGCCTGAGCAGCAGTGCGAGCACGGCGCCCTTGGATCCTGTCGCGATCAACGCGGTGACCGGTGCCGGCGCTCCCTGGTATACGTCTGGCGACCACATGTGGAACGGAACGAACGCCAGCTTGAATCCGATCGCCACCAGTACCATCACAAGGCCCAGGTACGCACTCATCGAACGTTCACCCGAAGCGAGCAGAGGTCCAAGGCGCAGGAAGTCCATGGTGCCGGTATCGAGGTAGATCAGCGCGATGCCGAACAGCAGAAACGCGGACGCAGTAGCGGCGAGCACAAGGTACTTGGCCGCCGCCTCGAGTGATTGCTTCCTTCGCCGGGTGTAGCCGATCAGGCCGTAAAGCGATATGCTCAAGGTTTCCAAGCCGAGGAAGAACGACACGAAATGTGCGCTGGCCGCGATAGTGATCATGCCCACGGTTGCGAATACGATCAGGGCGAATAGTGCCCCGCTGGTCTTCTCGCGCGGCTGCAGATAACGATGGCAAAGCAGCGTGACCAGTATCGACGCGATCAGCACAAGCCCCGCGAAATAGAGGGAGTAGGGATCAATTATGAGAAGCGGCGTGGCCTGCCGCGGAGAAGCCGGAAATGCCCCGAAGATCGAGCCGAACGCCGCAATCAACACTGCAAGGGCACCGCCGAACGCGAACCTTCGTCCGGGAGCGAACGCGACGAGCGTCATCAGCACGGCCCCGCCGTATGCGGTCACAAGTAGTGGCAGAATGGCCTGGAGGTCCACGAAGCTCATTTGTCGTACCTCGCTTCCGTGGAACTCGTTGTCAATATCTGTCTGACGCTCTCCAGCGATCTGCGTGCCGTGTTGAATACTGGCTGCGGATTGAGCCCAAGCCAGAATATCACGGCCGCCATCCCGCCAAGTATCGCCATCTCCCGCGCGCCGAGGTCGGGCAGCGCCCAGTCGTTCTCGTTCGGACCATACATCGATCGCTGTACCAGCCGCAGCGCGTAGACTACCGAGAGTACAAATCCGACCGTCGCCACTATCGCGATCGCGGGACTGACTGCAAACGTCCCCAGCAGGATCATGAACTCCCCAACGAAGTTGCCCAGGCCCGGCAGCCCAAGCGCGGCCATGGCAAACAACAGCGTGAACCCACCCAGCTTCGGTACGGCAGCCCACAATCCGCCGAGCTTGTCGAAGTCTCGCGTGTGGGTGCGCTCCTGCAGCACTCCGGCAATGACGAACAGCGCCCCCGTGGATATCCCGTGGGCAAGTATCTCGATCACCGCTCCCTGCAGCGCGATGCGCGTCCCCGCGTATATGCCCAGCAGCACGAAGCCAAGGTGACTGACACTCGTATATGCGACCATCCGCTTGAAATCGCTCTGCGCGAACGCGAGCACGGCGCCGTAGAGGATGCCAACGGTCCCGAGAATCATAGCTGCCTGCCGCACCTCGCCCGATGCCATCGGGAACAATGGGATCGCGAAGCGGATGATGCCGTATGCTCCTGTCTTGAGCAGCAGTCCGGCGAGTATCACGCTGCCCGCAGTGGGAGCTTCGGTGTGAGCGTCGGGCAGCCATGTATGGAGCGGCACCATCGGCAACTTCACCGCGAAAGCGGCGAAGAATCCCAGCATCAGCCAGAACGAGTAGGGGATCGCGCCCCCCGCGGCCATAAGCGTCGTGTAATCGAACGTATACCGGCCTGTCGCACTTCCGTGCAGAATGAACACGCCGAGGATGGACGCGAGCATGAACAAGCCGCTGATGAACGTGAACAGGAAGAACTTGATCGCTGCGTATATGCGATTCTCGTGTCCCCACAGCCCGATCACGAAGTACATGGGGACCAGCATAAGCTCCCAGAAGAAGTAGAACAGCACGAGGTCGTACGCCAGGAATACCCCGATGATGCCCGAGAGCAGCATCAGCATTGCGAAGTGAAACGCGCCGACGCGATCCTGAATCTCCGTCCACGAGACTGCCACGCTGACCACGCCGAGAAGCGTCGTAAGCGTGACCAGCAGCAGACTCAGCCCATCCATCGCAAGGTGATACGATATACCGAACTGCGGGATCCATGGCGCCTGCTGCTGGGCGATCAGCGTGCCGTGCCTTGTCAGGGCGGCGCTTATCCACAGCCCGGCCGCCAGAGCGAAGTCGACTGCAATGGCCGCCAGCGCCACCCACCGCGCCAGCGAGTTGCTTCTCGCGCTCGCGATCCACGCAAGCACGCCGCCTATCGCAGGTATGACTACAAGCCACGTCAGAACCATTGCAGCCTCACAAGCAGGATTGCTCCCAAGATCACGGCGCCGATCACCACTCCTGTCGCGTAGTCGCGCAGGCGGCCGGTTTGAGTCAGAGACAACCCGCGGCTGATCCATCCCGCAGCTGCGGCAAGACCTTTGTAGAAGGTGTCCATGAAATCGGACCGGTTTCCGAAGGCGATGGCCTCAAACGGCCGAACGATCGTACGGTCGTAGAGCCAGTCGAAGCCCCATCCGGCGAGCAGGAAGCTATGCATCGCACGCAGGACAGGTGACCGCTCGACATCTTCCGACAACGCCGGCCTGGTGAAGTAGACATAGGCGAAGTAGATGCCTACCAGCGACACCAGCGATGAGATAGCCATCAGCACGGCTTCGGACAGGATATGCAGCCGTGCCTCCGATAGGGCGAAGGGGGCAAATATGTGCGACATGTATCCTTCGAAGGGGTTGAAGCCACCTAGCACGGCCGGGATTCCTACGAACCCAGCCACGATCGACAGGAACGCCAGTACGGTCACCGCCAGCTTCTCGAGGCCGCCGGCGTGTCCTGACGGCTCGGTCTTCTGCTCTCCGAGGAATGTCAGAAACACCATCCTGAATGCGTACGCCGATGTCAACAACGCGCCCACGATGCCGCCGACCCATAGGGCGATTCCACCCGACTTCGATGCCCACGCCGCGTACAGGATCGTATCCTTGCTGTAGAATCCAGCGGTTACGAGCGGCAGCGCCGAGAGCGAGGCGGCGCCCGCTAGAAACGTCCAATACGCCACAGGCAGCCTGCGTGCCAGTCCGCCCATCCGGAACATGTTGCGCTCATCGTGTCCGAGGGCGTGTATCACAATCCCCGCGGAAAGGAAGAGCAGGGCCTTGAAGAATGCATGGGTCATGAAATGGAATATTGCCGCACTCCATGCCCCCACGCCCAGCGCCAGGAACATGTATCCGATCTGACTGATCGTCGAGTATGCCAGCACGCGCTTGATGTCCGATTGGGTGAGTGCTGAGAAGCCGGCGTAGACCAGCGTCACGGCGCCGATTACCGCGACCGCCAGTTGCGCCGCAGGCGCTATCATGAACAAGAAGTCCAGCCGCGCTATGAGGTAGACGCCGGCCGTGACCATCGTCGCGGCGTGGATTAGGGCGCTCACGGGTGTCGGGCCGGCCATCGCGTCCGGCAGCCATGTATGCAGCGGGACCTGTGCGGACTTGCCGATCGCGCCGCCGATGATCAGAAAGGCGGTTGCGGTGGCAACGGCGCTGCCCGCCGTCCACAGCGCGGGGGCCATGGCTGACAACTCGGAGATGGTGAATGTCCTGAAGTTGACAAACAATAGGAACAACCCGACAGCCATCGCTGTGTCGCCGATTCGGGTGACGACAAACGCCTTCTGCGCGGCGCGGCCGTTGTCGGAGTCCTTGTACCAGAACCCGATCAGCAGGTATGAGCACAGCCCCACGCCTTCCCAGCCGAGGTACAGCAGCAGCAGGTTGTTGGCAAGCACCAGGGTCAGCATCGAGCCCACGAACAGGTTCATATACGCGAAGAACCGGCTGTAGCCGTCCTCTTCGAACATGCACTGCGCGGAGTAGAGATGGATCAGGAAGGCAACGAACGTGATCACAGAGATCATGATCACAGACAGCGTGTCCATGTGCAGAGACATCGGAACACGGAGCGAGCTAACGGCGATCCACTCGTAGAGCTTGGAGTCCGCGGGTGCGTAGCTGCCCTCCGACAGGAAACTGCCAAGCACGACCATTGCCATCACCCACGACGCGCCTGCCGTCACGCAGCCGACAGCGCCCGCCGCCTTCTTGGGCATATACGCCCCGAAGACTGCGAGCACCAGCGCCCCAGCAAACGGCGCCAACACTATCGGCCACAACAGCACTTCCATCAATGGGTTCCTCTATTCGCTTTCGGACTTGTTCCTGGGCCCCGTGGCAGGTCAACCCTCCATCGTGCTGACTTCGTCCACGTCCACACTCTTCCACTCGTGATAGATGCGCAGCACGAGCGAGAGTCCCACGGCTACTTCCGCCGCGGCAGTGACCAGAATGAATATGACGACGACTTGTCCGTCCGGCTGATGCCATTTGGATGCAACCGCGACCAGCGCAACCGCTGCCGCCGAGAGCATGATCTCCAGCGACATCAGGATGAACACCAGGTTGCGCCTGACCATCACCCCGACCAGCCCGGTGGCGAAAAGGACCGCGGCAAGAATGATCGCATAGTTCACGTTAACGCTATTCATCTCCGCGCTCCAGTCTGCTGGCGACCCAGCCGTAATGGAACGCGCCGACCAGTGCCGCGAGCAGCAGCAGCGACGCCAGCTCGACTCCGATTGCGTAGTCTCTGAACAGACTCGCGCCGACTGCCTGGGGCCCGATCTCGGCGGTGCTCGGAGCGCCCGTGGATGCGAGAGTGTAAGTGAATTGCGCGAGCAGTATCGCCGCCAGAACGAGCGGCAGAGACCACATGACGCTGGCAAGCCATCCGCGTTCGCGCCGTTCGGCTGCCTCGCTGAGGTTGAGCATCATAATGGTGAATATGAACAGGACCATGATCGCGCCGGCGTAGATGACGATCTGCAGTACGGCCACAAACGGCGCGCCGAGGGTGTAGAACACGGATGCGATTGCCAACAGCAGCACGATGAGGTTGATCAGCGCGCGCATTGCGTTGGCCTGGGTGATCACCATCAGACCAGCTATGACCGCTATCGCTCCCGACACGTAGAACAGCACATTCATGGCAGCAGATCCCTCACGTCCACGGGCGGCTTCTGGTCGATCTTTCCGTCATCACCTATGTCGACTCCGGCGTGTTTCCAGAAATTGTAGCCTACGTACTTGCCCTGGCCACTGATGAGCAGGTCCTTCTTCTCATAGACCAGATTCTTGCGGTCATACTCGCACATCTCGAAGTCCGGCGTGAGCTGGATCGCGTATGTGGGGCAAGCTTCCTCGCAGAAGCCGCAGAATATGCATCGGCTGAAGTTGATCCGAAACCACTCGGGATAGCGCCGGCCGTTTTCGTCCTCGGTCGCCTGCAGGGATATGCAGTCCACCGGACACGCCACCGCGCACAGGTAGCACCCCACGCAGCGCTCGGCGCCTTCCGGGTCGCGCGTCAGCACGATCCGCCCGCGCCAGCGCGGCGGGATGTAGGCCTTGCGCTCCGGGTACGGCACTGTCACCGGTTTCCTGAACAGATGCAGGAATATCTGCCACATTGCTTTGATCGCGGACAGCATGGCTTTATCCTCTCACCGCAAGCGCGACGGCGCCCGAGACCAGCAGATTGAGAAGCGAAATCGGCAGCAGCAACTTCCAGCTCAGCGCCATCAATTGATCGAACCTGAACCTCGGCATGACCGACCGCACCCAGACAAACACGAAGATCATCACGCCCATCTTGCCCAGGAACCACACTATGGGAGGCAGGCCGGGCCCATTCCATCCTCCCAGGAACAGCACGGTTGCGATAGCGCTGATGAGTACTATGTCAAGATACTCCGCCATGAAGAACAGCGCGAACTTCATGCTGGAGTACTCGGTATGATAACCCGCGACGAGTTCGCTCTCAGCTTCGGGTATGTCGAACGGTATCCGCCGTGCCTCCGCGAATCCGGCAATCACGAATATCACGAACGCCACCGGTTGAAACACGATGTACCAGACGGACGTTTGCGCGTTCACGATGTCCGCCAATCTCAGCGATCCGGCGAGCAGAACGACGCTGGCCATAGCGAGAGCCATAGGGATCTCGTAGCTTATCAACTGCGCCGCGGCCCTCATGCCGCCGATCAGCGAATACTTGCTGTTGGACGACCATCCGGCCAGCACAACGCTGTATATTCCCAGGGAGGTCATTCCCAGAAAGAAAAGCAGTCCGACGTTGGCGTCCGAGACCTTGATGAAGTCTGTGAATGGTATCACCGCGAATGCCAGCATCACCGGCAGCAGAACAACCGCCGGAGCGATGACAAATACCAGCCTGTCAGCGAACGGAGGAGTCCAGTCCTCCTTGGTAAAGAGCTTGATGATATCGGCGATTGGCTGCAACAGGCCCAGCGGGCCGACGCGGTTCGGGCCCAAGCGATCCTGGAAGCGAGCAAGCAGGCGTCGCTCGATCCAGATCATGCCGGTCGCGGCTCCAAGCATAGCCGCAATGACCCCGATGCCGATCACGAGTGTCCACAGCGCGGGTGTCATTCGGCCCTCCCGATCTTGACCCGACGTGGGCCCGTGATCCCCGCCGTCTCGGGATACCCCGCAGGTACGGTCGCGACACCGTCGGCGACGCCCTCATCGATCTTCACCGGCAGTCGCATCTTGCTGCCGCCGTACTCGAACTCCGCTCTGTCTGTATCGGACAGACTGAGCCCAGCCGCGGTCTCGGAGTTCACGCAAAGCGCTACCGGCGGGCTCAACTCGGCAATCCCTGACGCCGCCCTGGACAACTCCTCGGAGCCGAATATGTAGGTCCGCGGCGTCAGCCAGACCTCACCATCTTGCAGGCCAGTTGGCGAATCATGTTTCCCAACTCGTAGTTCGAAGTCCGCAGTTCGGGATTGTGGCAGCAGCCGCTTGCCGGGACTTCCGCCGTGCAAGGGGCCGTTGACCTCGATCTGGAACTTCGTGACTGAGTTTATCGAGTTCCAGCCCGGCCACCAGAATCTGGGCTCCAGCGCGCCAGGCACTGGGTTCTGGTCGCCCTGCATTGAGAACGCAAATGGCGTGCCCGGATCCTCCGGCGGGCGCGGCTCGTGGACGGTCACGTCGGCGTGCATTGCGGTCCTGCCGCTGTATCGGTGTGGCATTCGAGCGACCTTCTGGCGCGCTGGCGACCGCCAGTCGGCAAATGGCGCGGCCTCCAGTGCGCCTGCGAACTCCCGCTGCTCGTCGGCAAGGTCGCGCAGCACATCTTCGAACACGCGCCACCGCTGTTCGCCGGACAGCGCTTGCAGGGTCCGCCACGCCGGGAGTGGCTCGTGCTCCGGCACGAATACCTGGTAGAACCTCTGCGCGCGGCACTCGTTGTTGACGAACGTACCGTCGGTCTCCACATACGCCGGAGAGGAGAGCGCAATATCCGCGCGCGAGGTCAGGGGCGTCTCAATGTAATCAATCGTGATGACACCCGCAGCCTTGTCCAGAGCGCGTTGAAGGAGGGTGGGTGCGACACGCCGCGTGAGATCGTTTTCGAGGACAACCAGCGTATCGGCTTCTCCTGACTCGATCAGCGCGAGCGCACCCTCAACGCTTGTCCCGCCCAGCATCGCCACTCCCAGCGTGTTTGCCTCCGGCGCGACAATAGTGAGCGCACAGTCTCTGCCCGCGGCCTTGACCGATCCAGCCACCTCAGCGGCTGCCTCAATGACGTCGGTGCCTGCAGACAGGCTCGTGACGATGAGGGGACTGCTGGCATTCACCAGATCCGCCGCGATCCGCGCTGGCAGCGAGTCACCGTCTGTCTTGCCTGAACTGACTGCCCGCGCTATCTCGCTGCCAAGCGTCACCGTGTCCGCGCAGCTGAGTCTCGCCGATTGCACCGCGATTCCATCGAGCTTCGTAGTCCAGGGCGAGACAACGTACAGCGGACCCCTCGCGCCCTGAAGCGCCGTGGCCACGGCGTGCGCATCCCAGTCCGGGATCTTGAGCGCGCGTGATATGTCCATCCGCGCGCGCTTGGTGGCTTGACGTATGTAGAAGTCCAGCATTGGGGCCTCGTTAGTCGGGTCGGCCCCGAGCACGAGAATCGCGTCGGCTTGCTGAACTTCGGCTAGGGAAGGCGTTCGCACCTGGCCGTCGCGCAGAATCCGCAATGATGTCTCGGCGCCGCTTTGATCCAGCGCCGACAGCCCCGTGGAGAACGAATCCTTGCCCACGAGCTTGCGCAGCGCGTAGTTGGACTCAAGCGACGCTCGCGGCGAACCGATGCCGATTGCACGCTTTGCGCCGGCAATCGCCGCCTTTGCGCGGTCGAAGGCATCTTCGGGTTTGCACTCTCTGATGCGGCGGTCGCAGTTGACGAATTCATAGCCGTATCGCCCACGGTCGCAGATGAAGTAACCGTTGACCTCGCTGTTGTATCGCGCTCTCACGCGGCGCAGTGTGCCGTATCGCTCGCCGGGAATGGTGTTGCAGCCCAGCGCGCAGTGGATGCAGATCGAGGGCGCTGTCTGCAGATCCCACTTGCGTGTGTAGTGGCTCTGGAGGCTCTTGTCCGTGAATACCCCCGTCGGGCATACCTCGACGAGATTTCCCGCGAACTCCGACTCCAGCACGCCGTCGCTGAAACGCCCGAAATACACGCGATTGCGCGACCCGAACACGTTGAAGTCTGTTCCGTCAGCCGTATCCCTGTAGAATCGCACGCAGCGCCAGCACTGGATGCAGCGGTTCATCTCATGCGTTACAAAAGGCCCCAGATACTGCTTCCGATATGTGCGCTTGCCATATCTGAACCGGCGGTAGACGTGGCCGGTCATAGCGGTCATATCCTGCAGATGGCACTCCCCGCCCTCGTCGCAGACCGGGCAATCGTGCGGATGATTCGTCATCAGCCATTCGGTTACGCACCTGCGGAACTCCACCGCCTCGGGATCATCGATGGAGAAACGCGAGCCGTCCTCCGCGGGAGTCATGCACGACATCACGATTTTGCCCTTAGTGTCGGACTCGTCCTTGAATGCCTTCACCGCGCACTGTCTGCACGCGCCCACCGAGTGCATCGCCGGGTGCCAACAGAAGTAGGGCAGGTCGAGGCCGTGGTCGAGCGCGGCTTCGAGCATATTCTTGCCCTGCTTGATCGTGTATTCGACTCCATCGATGATGACTATGGGCAAAGTGACTTCATCTTTCCGCGTATGGACACGCTTTCTGCTTGATATGCTGCTCAAAGTCCTCACGGAACAGCTCGACCGCGCTTTCGAGCGGGAAACACGCGCCGGTTGCGAGCGCGCAGTATGTGTTGGGTCCCAGCATCTTTGCGTTGCTTAGGAGCAGGTCTATATCCCCCGGTTCTCCGCGGCCATTCTCTACGTCGTTGAGGATCTTTTCCTGCCATGGCAGTCCCTCCCGGCAGGGCGTGCACCACCCGCACGACTCCCTCGCATAGAACATCGCCAGGTTCCGGGACACCGCCACCGGACATGTCTTGTCGTCCAGCACGATGGCAGTGCCGGTCCCCAGATACGCGTCGATCTCCTTGAGCGAGGAGAAGTCCAGTGGGTAATCGAGCCTGGTCGAGTCAAGGAACTTCGTCGAAGCCCCGCCCGGCAGCGCTGCGCGGAACTCATATCCATCCTGCATCCCGCCGGCCAAATCCAGTATCTCGCCAAGGGTCGAGCCCATCGGCAGTTCCCAGCAGCCGGGGCTCTTGACCTTCCCGCTCACGCCGTATATCTTGCTGCCCGCATCCTTGGCCTTACCGAGACCGACGAACCATTCCGCGCCGCGCTCGATGATATGCGGCACGCAGCAGTAGGTTTCGACGTTGTTAACGACGGTCGGTCTGCCCCACGCCCCCGACGTGCCGGGGTAGGGGGGCTTGGAGCGCGGATTGGGCGGCAGGCCTTCGAGTGCGTCGAGCAGCCCGGTTTCCTCGCCCGCCATGTATCTGCCGGCGCTGGTGTGAATGTGCAGTTCGAAATCCCATCCGCTCCCGAGCACGTTCTTGCCGACGTAACCCTTGCCGATAGCTTCGCAGATGGCCTGCCGCAATATCTTCTCGATGCGCCGATACTCCAGTCGTAGGAACACGTACCCTTTCTGCGCACGGCAAGCATAGCCGGCGATGAGCATGCCTTCTATGAGCTGATGCGGGTCGCCGTCGACAAGGAACCTGTCCTTGAATGTGCCGGGCTCCATCTCATCGAAGTTGCAGACGATGTACCTCGGCCGTCCCGACCGATCGAGCGGGATCATGGATTCCCACTTCTTGCCCGTGGGGAATCCGGCGCCGCCGCGGCCGCGGAGCTGCGAATCGGACACGAGTTTGATCACGTCCTCCTGCGCCATTCCAATGGCTTTGCGCAGGCCCTGGTAACCGCCGTTGACCTCGTAGTCGGCGATCCAGGTCGTGCCCGGCCGGACAGCTATGTTCCTGGTCAGGACGGGTTCCACTGTCACGGACCCTCCTTAGCCATCGCGTCAGCCAAAGCCTGGTCGATTCGCTCTTCGTTGAGATTGCCGATTATCTCCCAATCCAGCATCATAACGGGCGCCTGCTCGCAGTGCCCCAAGCAGACCGTTGGCAACAGGGTGAACTGCCCGTCCGTGGTGGTCTCGCCCAACTTGATATCGAGCTTGCGCATCAAGTACTCCATCACGCTTTCCTGTCCGGTGAGATAACAGCTGATGCTATCGCACACGAAGATCACATGCTTTCCCACGGGCTGCCGGAAGATGAGGTTGTAGTAGGTGGCCACGCGCTCGAGTTCAGCCGTGCTTATCCCGAGTTCCCCTGCGATGTCCTCCATCGCCTCATCGGACACCCAGCCGCGATGTCTTTGCACGACCTTGAGCGCGTCGATTGTTGCTGCTTCCCTGGTGGGCGTATGCTCCAGGTCTTCGCCGATTTCCCTGCGTTCTTCTTCGCTAAGCATGCTATCTATCCACGTCCGCAAGCACGTAATCGATGCTTCCCAGTATCGCGATGAAGTCAGGAACCATCAGCCCTCGCGTGATCATCGGCAGGCTCTGCACGTGCGGAAACGACGACGCGCGAATGCGGCAGCGATACGCATAGGTGCTGCCGTCGCTGAACACGTAATACCCGTAGTTGCCTTTCGGAGCTTCCGTGGAGACCATCGATTCCCCGATCGGCATCGGCTTCCCCCAGCTTACGGACAGAAAGTGGTCTATCAGCGTTTCGATGGCCTGCATGGTTTGATCTTTCATTGGCGGCATCGCCAGAGGACTGCGCGACTTGTAGTCCCCTTCTGGCATGTTGTTCGCGGCCTGCTCGATGATCCTCAGGCTCTCGCGCATCTCCCAGATTCTGATGATTCCCCTCGCGTAGCTGTCGCCTTCGGTGGCTACAGGAACCTCGAAGTCGAACCAGTCATAGGCGGAGTAGGGCCTCTTCTTCCTGAGGTCCCAGTCGAAGCCGGTCGAGCGCAGGTTAGGACCCGTCACTCCCCACTCGATTGCAGACTCAGTCGAATACACGCCCACGCCCTTCGTTCGAGCCTTGAAAACCGAGGTCTGCGTCAGCATCCGCTCGTATTCGTCGAGTCTGGACGGCAGATACCCCAGGAAGTCATCCATGAGTCCCTTCCAACCATCCGGCAGGTCGTAGGCTACGCCCCCGATGCGGAACCACTGCGGGTGCATCCGTCCTCCGCAGATCGCCTCGACGATGTCGAACGCTCGCTCGCGGTCGTTGAACGTGAAGAACACTGGCGACATGGCGCCGATGTCAGCTCCCAGTGTGCCCAGGAACACCAGATGGTTGATGATCCTGAAGAGCTCGCACATCATCACGCGTATGACCTTCGCGCGGTCCGGGACGTCTATGCCCGCGAGCTTCTCGACCGCCAGCACGTAGGGCAGGTTGTTTTGCACTCCGGCCTGGTAGTCCACTCGATCCGTATAGGGGATATATGTGTGAAAGGTCTGCCTCTCCGCCATCTTCTCGGCCCCGCGATGGTGGTATCCGATGTCGAACATCACGTCGCGGATCAGTTCCCCATCGAGTTGAAGCACGCATCGCAGCAGCCCGTGAGTCCCGGGGTGGTGCGGGCCGAGGTTGAGAAAGAGGTAATCCGTGTCCTCGCCCGCCGGCGACAGTCCGAACCCCTCGGGGTGGAACTGGAGCTCCTGCTCCTCTTCCTCCTCCTTGCTCTCGGGAAGCTCGAATCCGGGTAGATCGGTTGCGCGCGCAGGGTATTCCTTTCGCAGCGGATGGCCCTCCCAGTACGATGGCAAGAGAATGCGGCGCAGGTCTGGATGACCATCGAAGCCGATCCCGAACATGTCCCAGACCTCGCGTTCGTACCAGTTCGCGCATGGCCACAGGTCAATGACCGAGGGCAACCTGGGGTGATCACCGTCCAGGGCCACCTTGAGTCGCACATCGCTGTTGGAGTCGAACGAGATCAGGTGGTAGATCGCCGTGAACGTGCTATCCGGCTGATCCTTGGGCTTCGAGCGTCGCGCGCGCTCGTCGACGGCCGTGAGATCGTAGAGCATTCTGTAAGGCGATTTGGCATCGTTCTTGAGATACGCAAGCACGGGCTTGAGCTCGCCGGCCGGCAGCCAGACCGTAGGTATGCCGTCCGCAGTCGATTGCTCGGTGAGTCCGACCGACGGGAATCGCTCTCGGAGGTCCGCGATCACATTGTGCTCTTCGGCCATGCTCAGATCTCCGTCATTGGGCGAATCTCGGTCATCGCCTGTCGTTCGGCACGCTTTGCGTCACGCTGGCTGGGCATCTCGGGCCGGTAGACCTGTCCTTCGCCAAGCACCCAGCTCAGGGGTCTGCGCTCGACCCCGATCGACTTCTGAAGAAGCAGCAGAGCCTCGAGCAGCGCGTCGGGTCGTGGAGGGCAGCCCGGCACGTATACGTCCACCGGCAGGAACCGATCCAATCCCTGAACCACGCTGTAGATGTCATACATGCCGCCCGAATTCGAGCACGAACCCATGGAAATCACCCATCTCGGCTCCATCATCTGCTCGTACAGGCGCTTTATGACCGGTGCGATCTTCGTGAACACAGTCCCCGCAACGATGAGCAGGTCTGCCTCTCGCGGCGAACTCCGAATCACCTCCGAGCCGAAGCGCGCGATGTCGTACTCACTCGTAAACACCGCCGACATCTCCACGAAGCAGCACGATGTCCCGAACCCGAATGGCCATACGGAGTTGCGACGCCCCCACGCTACAAGGTCGTGCAGCCTGGCTGTCACGAAGCTGTACTGCGGCGGCTGGCGTGTGATGATCGGGTTGGCTTGTTCGCTCATTCGGGTTCGCCTCCCTCGCGGGGCTGCCGAGCAGCGTCGCTGATTTCCAAGTAAGTGGTGGGGCGCCACCAATCCAGCCCGCCCAGCCTCCACACGTAGATCAGACCAAGCAGGAGCGTGATCACAAACAGCGAAGCGACAATGTAGCCCTGCCATCCCAGCTCGTACACCGCGACAGCCCACGCAAACACTATGGCGGCTTCTATATCGAACAGCAGGAAGAAGAGCGCCACGAGGTAGTAGCGCGCTCCGTAGCGCACGCGCGCCGATCCGGTCGGCTGGATTCCGGACTCATAGGGTACATTGCGTCCAGGCGCACGGTGCCGCGGCCCGATCAGATAGGAGAGCGCTATCATGCCTCCTACGAGCAGCAGCACCAACACACCGTATATCACAATGGGCCAGATCAATATCTGACCTCCGACACGCCCAACTTAGCAGCCATACAGCTCATCCATACCCAGGGTGCCCGTCGGCCAAACGGCCGCAAGCTACTTTGTTTCCGAGGCTGATTCCGGAGCCTCATTGTTGGCGACTATCGCCCTGTCGCCAATCTCGTTGACTGTAGTTACCCCGTGGCGGCCGTTATTCTCGGTGATAGTGGGACCGAACGCTGATACGGCCTTCCACATTCGCTTGTCCCTCAGCGGTTATCGCCACGGTCCGCTCAACTGCTATTGTCACTGAGTTAGGCAAGCGGACAGGCGTTATCCTTCAATGCCAGTGATTTGACTCGGCACGGCCGCGGATGGTAGAATCAGATATCGGATATTGGCACATTCCAGCGGCCGGGTTCCGCTTGCGAACCGCAGGCCGCTTTTGCTGTGCCTCGTAAGGACGCTATGAGCACTACCCAACCCACAGAGCTGACTACGGCCTCGTCGCACGAGACTCGGGCCGATATGAGAAACGTCGCCATAATCGCGCACGTCGACCATGGCAAGACGACGCTCGTCGACGTCATCCTGCGGCAGAGCGGGACGTTCCGAAGCAATCAGGTCGTTGCCGAGCGAGTCATGGATTCAAACGATCTCGAGCGCGAGAAGGGCATCACGATCCTCTCGAAGGTGACTGCTGTCCATCACGATGGCGTGAAGATCAACATCGTGGACACGCCCGGCCACTCCGATTTCGGCGGAGAGGTGGAGCGCGTGCTTCGATCCGTGGATGGGGTGCTGCTGCTGGTCGACGCATGCGAAGGCCCGATGCCGCAGACTCGATTCGTGCTCAAGAAAGCGCTCGCGCTTAAGCTAAAGCCGATCGTCGTCGTCAATAAGATCGACCGCCCCGGCTCGCGGCCGTGGGAGGTCATCGACGAGGTCCTGGAGCTTTTCATGGAACTCGGATGCGACGCCGACCAGCTCGATTTTCCGTATCTATTCGCCTCTGCTACCGAGGGTTACGCTGTCCTGGATCCGGACCACAAGTCCGAGGACATCAATGCGCTGTTCGAGATGGTTCTGAATCATGTCCCTGCTCCCAGGGCCGAGCTCGACCTGCCCTTCCAGCTTCAGGTCACCAGCCTCGACTACGACGATCACCTCGGTCGGCTGTTCGGCGGCAAGATACTGCGTGGGACCGTCCGCCGAGGCGAGAGCGTGGCGATCATCAGGCGGGACGGTTCGCAGGATGCGTTCCCGATTACGCGTGTCTTTGTCTACGAGGGTCTCAAGCGCGTCGAGGTCGAGGAGGCTTCCGCCGGCGAGATCGTTCTGCTGGCGGGTTACGACGAAGTCCACATCGGTGAGACCATCGCCGACGCCGAGCAGCCCGAGGCGCTCGACCTGATCCAGATCGACGAGCCGACGGTGGCGATGGACTTCATCGTCAACAACGGCCCGTGGGCGGGTCGCAGCGGCAAGCTTGTCACCATCCGCAACATCTCCGCGCGCCTGCACCGCGAGGTCAAGACCAACATAAGCCTCCGAATCGAGCCGACCGGCAGCCCGGACTCGCTCAATGTCGCGGGACGAGGCGAGTTGCAGCTCGCGATCCTGCTCGAGACTATGCGCCGGGAGGGATACGAGGTCTGCGTCAGCAAGCCCCGAGTCATCACAAAGACCATCGACCACATCCTGTGCGAGCCGATCGAGGAGGTCACGATCGACGTGACAGACGATTCCGTGGGCACGGTCATCCAGGAGCTCGCCGTGCGCAAAGGCGACCTTAAGTCGATGGACAAGGACGAAGCGGGCATGAACCGCCTCATATTCGAGGTCCCCACGCGCGGCTTGATCGGGTTCCGCACCGACTTCTTGACCATGACCAAGGGCCTTGGAATGATGTCTCGCATATTCCAGGAGTACGGTCCATATCGCGGTGACATCGTGACACGCAGCAAGGGCAGCCTAGTCGCCAAGGAGACGGGGCGTTCGACCGCCTATGCCATCGCCCCGCTGCAGGAGCGGTCCACGCTGTTCGTCTCTCCGGGCGACGATGTCTACGAGGGCCAGGTTGTGGGCGAGAACTCGCGTTCGGACGATATGGTCGTCAACATCACCAAGACCAAGAAGCAGACCAACATGCGGTCCTCCACTGAGGACGCAACGGTGCTCATCACCCCCGCGAAGCAGTTCACGCTGGAGCAGGCGCTGTCATTTATAGGCGACGACGAGTTGCTGGAAGTCACGCCGGACGCTCTTCGCTTCCGAAAGCGTACGCTGTCATCCCTCGACAGACGCCTTGAGGACCGGCGAAGCAGATAAAGCGCATTAATAAATCCTAGCGGCAATGTCGGTTGCGAGAGGTCAGCAGGGCGCTTGCGTATAAGCCAGTAGTATGAGTCTCGCTACTGAGCCCGTTACCTTTCTCATTTGGCCGGATGGCGCTCCCGGTGCGTTGGGCGATGAGGAGCACGATAGGCCGTCAATCGACGCTTACATTCCAGACCGTGCCATAGCTACAGGGACCGGAGTCGTCGTCTGTCCGGGCGGAGGCTACGGCCACCTGGCCTTGGGCCATGAGGGGCAGGAGATCGGCGAGTGGTTCAACTCGTTCGGTGTTGCGGCTTTCATCGTCAGATACCGGCTGGCCCCTCGCTATCGCTATCCGTCCGCGCTGGAGGACGCGTGCCAGGCGGTGCGGATCGTCAGGTCGCGATCGACGGAGTGGGCGATCGATCCGGGTCGCATCGGTGTGATGGGTTTCTCAGCGGGCGGGCACCTGGCGTCGTGCGTTGGAACGACCTCGGATGAGACTGTCGCTTTTGCTGGCCCGCTATCAGGCGTGAGCGCGAGGCCCGACTTCCTGATCCTCTGCTATCCCGTGATCACGCTCGCCGGTCCCTTCGCGCACGGCGGCTCCCGCGCCAACCTGCTCGGTGAGGAGCCGGATCCCGCGTTGGTGGATGCGCTCTCGACTCAGACCCGCGTCAGCGCCGACACTCCTCCCACATTCCTGTTCCACACGAGCGCCGATACCGGCGTGCCAAGCGAGAACAGCATCCTGTTCTACGAAGCTCTGCGGCGCGCGGGCGTGTCGGCTGAGATGCACATCTACGCCCACGGCCCGCACGGAGTCGGTCTTGCACGCGCGCACGACTCGCTGCGCGGCTGGCCCGACCTGCTCAAGGATTGGATGGAGGGCCAGAGGCTGTGAGCGAGGCGCAGAAGACTCAGACGAGTCCGGAGAAGTCAGTAAGCCTTCTCTATATCATCGCCCTGGCGTCGTTCACCCTCGGCACTTCGGTGGTAATGTTCTGCCTGGTGCAGGCGCTGCAGGCGACGTTGAGGCCGCTCAACGTCAGCACCACCACCGTCGGTGTGCTTACCGCGATGATCTCGATGAGCATGATCTGGGTGACGCCGTACGCCTCATGGAAGTCCGACAGGATATGGTGGAACCGGTTCGGCCGCCGCAAGCCCCTAGTGCTCGTGATGGGGCCGATACTGGTCACGTCACTTCTGACGCTGCCACACTGTCACTCCCTCTGGCTGATCACGCCAGTCACCTTCGTGCTAACCGTTGGATTGGCGTCGCTGATGGGTTTGATCACTATGGCCATTGGTGACTCAATACCTGATAAGCAGAGGCCGCTCGCCACGGGCATGTGGCAGTTCACTGCCAACGGCCTGGCGACATTCTTGATGAGCCGTTACGTTCTGGGTCTGATGGACCCGGGACGGCATCGGATCGGCTTCGGGGGATGCGCAATAAGCATCGATGGCGCCGGCCACTGGCCATACACGATCGCCTGCGGCATCTTCGTCGTGACCGCAAGCATATTCGTGCTGGTCTTCCGCGAGAACTACGTGCCGCCGAGGTCGGAGGAGAAGTTCAGGCCGTTCTCGTACAGCCGGGAGATCGTGCAGGTCAGGGAGCATCTCCTGATCTACCTCGTCCTGTTCTTTCAGCCGATGTTTGTGCTGGTCGGGAGTTGGTATTTTCTCAAGCTGGCGACGGAAACGCTGGGAATGACTAAGGCGCAGTACGGCCATGCGAATTCCTGGGGCGGGATCATGGTCATGGCGTCGTGCATACCCCTTGGGATTCTGTTCAACCGTGTGCGGTTACGGCGTGGTTTCACGATAGCCGCCTGCTTGATAGCGATTGTGCCGATCACCTACGGCCTGTTCTTCATGCGAACCGAGGCCGGGATGGCGTTCTACTTCGCCGCGCAGCAGTTCGCCTTCGCCATCTTCCGGCTCAATTTCATCCCATATATCACCGAGTACACGACTCCGCGCAGCGTCGGCACGATCTTCGGCGTCACAAATGCAGTCAACGGAATCGTCCGGTTCACTATGGTGCCGCTGTTCGGCCTGCTGGTGGATCTGACGGGCAAGGACTATCGCCTGCCGCTTTGGGGTGGCTACATGGCGGTGATAATATGCGTCGTATGCCTGGCAATGATGCGCCCGCCGGAGAATGTCCGGCATCTGATCGATGCTGATGCCTGATTATACTCCGCCGCTGCGCACGAAGCTTCGCTGCCCGGCTATTCGAATGCGCTCCTTGAATGGCTTGATATCGGCGTTGTCCGTGCGATAGGTCTGCGAGAGCGGGCGGACCTTGCTTGCGATGATCGAGTAGGTCCGGCCCATCTTCTGCGCCTTGCCTTCGATGATCAGCGCTGGGCTGTTGAATATCACCTGCCCGTATTTCTCATAGACCTTCGGGAATACGACGCAGTCGGCAAAGCCGGTCTCATCCTCGAGGGTAATGAAGACCACTATCGTGCCGGACTTCGTCGGCGGCCGCATGCACACGACCACCACCCCCGCCACCTTCACGATCGTATTATCAGGCAGGTCCCGCACTTCTCTCGCGCGCCGGATTCGGGCCCTGGTCAGCTTCTCCCGATAGAACGCCATCGGGTGGCAGATGGTGGACAGCCCGAGGATGTCGTAGTCTATCCGTACGCGCTCGTGCAGCGAAAGTTCGGGACCGTCGGGTAGGTTCTTGATCTGATCGTCGAGGTCGTCGGCCGAGAGGCCATCGATCAGGCAAGGCTCCTCTACCACTTGTTTCGGGATTTTGGCTGTAATCTGGCCCTGGCCTGTGCAAGACCCAAATCCCGAAACAACGGGTTTCCTTGACTTAGACTTGGCCGAGATCACCTCACCCAGCAGCCACAGCAGCTTCCCGCGCGGGATGCCGAAGGAATCGAACGCGCCGCAGTTGATCAGATTCTCGATTGTCGGCCTATCGCATTTCGTGCGCAGGCAGAAGTCGGCAAACGACGAGAACGGCCTCGTCGCCCGCGCGCTCACAATCGACTCCACCTCCGCCTCAGATATGTTCTTCACCTGATTGAGACCGACGCGAATGGCGGAGATTTTAGATTTTAGATTTGAGATTCTAGATTGATCCCCAGCGTCGTGAACGACGGTCTCCAAATCTGAAATCTGCAATCTGCAATCTAAAATCGGAATCTGTTCTACCGTGAATCTCGCCTCGCTGGCATTGACATCGACCGGCAGCAGCGCGATTCCCAGCCTGCGGGCCTCCTCGAAGATCACATTCGGGGGATAGAACCCCATCGGCTCGTTGTTGAGGATGCCGGTGAGAAACTCCGCCGGGTAGTGGGTCTTGAGATACGCGGTCTGATATGCGATCTTGCCGAACGAGGCCGCGTGCGCCTTGCAGAACCCATAGGCCGCGAATGCCCGCAGTCGCGAGAATACCTCCTCAGCGACATCCTTGTCCACGCCCTTCGCCAGTGCTCCCGCGATGAACCCTTCCCTGATCTTCTCCATCTCCTCCTGGCTGCGGTCGGTGGTCATGGCGCGCCTTAACGAGTCGGCCTGCCCGTAAGTAAACCCTGCCAGCGCGTGCGAGACCGAGATCACCTGCTCCTGATACAGGATTACCCCGTAGGTTTCCTTGAGGATCGGCTCCATGCCGGGGTGGGGGTAAGTGATCTCCTCGAGGCCGTGGCGCCGCGCGATGAACGGGTTGATCATGTCTGCCTGCATCGGCCCGGGCCGGAACAGCGATATCTGCGCGATCACGTCGTCGAACACCCTCGGCTGCAGCCTTCCCAGCAGCCCGCGCATCCCCGGCGACTCGACCTGGAAGCACCCCACCGTATCGCAGCTTCGCAGGGTCTCGTAGGTGGGCTCGTCGTCGAGCGGGATGTTGTCGATGTCTAGCTCGATTCCATGGTGCTGCCTGATGTGGACCAGTGCGTCCTCGATCGCCGATAGATTCCGCAGCCCGAGTATGTCCATCTTCACAAGTCCGAGAGTCTCGATGTCGTCCTTGTCGAACTGGCTGACGATCACGCCCTTCGTCGCCCATTCCAGCGGCACGAGCTCGGTCAGCAGGTCCTTGCTGATCACGACCCCGCCGAGGTGTACGCTTAGATGCCTGGGGAAGTCGTCCACCTTCTCGCATATATCCACGAGAGCGTCCAACCGGTCCAGAATGTTGGGGCGACCCTCGAAGTTGGGGCGGGATTTGCAATCCCGCCCCAAGTCGCGCAGCTCAGGCAGCTTATCCATCGCCTCGCGGATTCGCCGACCGCCGACGTGCGGCAGCGCCGACGCGAGCCGGCTGATATCATCAGGCGCGAACCCCATCGCCTTGCCGAGATCTCGAATCGACGACCGCGCCTTTAGCGTGCTCACGGTGCAGACCATCGCAACTCTGTCTTCCGTCAAAAAAGGTGACAGACACCTTTTTTGCAAAAAGGTGTCTGTCACCTTTTTTGTGCCATAGCGCTCGTAGATGTACTCGATCACCTCGTCGCGGCGGGCGGCGTCGAAGTCGATATCGATGTCGGGCATACCCCGGCGCTCGGGGTTGAGGAAGCGCTCGAAGAGCAGGTTGTGCTCGATTGGGTCGGCGATGGTGATGCCCAGGCAGTAGGCGACCAGCGAGTCTGCCGCCGACCCCCGCCCCGAGCATCGGATCCTCTTCGACCGCGCGTATTGCACGATGTCCCACACCGCGAGGAAGTATTCGGGGAACCCGAGGTCGTTGATGACCTTTAGTTCGTATTGCAGTCGCTCAAGTATAGGAGGTGTGATCGGCCTGTAGAGCCGTTCCAATGCCTCGAAGCAGAGCTTGCAGAGATAGCTGTATGCCGTCTCGCCGTCCGGCAGCGGGAAATCCGGGAAGCGGAACGTGCCGAGGTTGAGATCGAGGTTGCACTGATCCGCGACCCATTCGGCGTTCGCCAGCGCCTGCGGATAGCGCCTGAACAGGTTCGCCATTGCTTTGGGGGACTTGAGATAGTATTCGCTGTTGCGCTTGCGCAGGGGGTGGTCGTCGTCGAGCGTGGTCAGCGTCTGCACGCACACCAGCACATCGTGGATCTTGAAGTCGTCTTTTTCGGCGTAGTGGGCGTTGTTGGTCGCGACGCATCTCAGGCCGAGTTCGTCCGCAAGCTCTGTGAGTTGCGAGTTCAGCAGGGCGGTGCCGGGCAGCATATTGTTCTGCATCTCGATCAGGAAGTTGTCCGGCCCGAAAACGTCTATCCACTTATGGGCGGCGGCTCTTGCTTCGTCGAGTCTGCCCTGCGAAAGGAGCGACGGTATCTCTCCTTTGGGGCAGCCTGAGAGGCAGAAGAGGTCGTCCTTATATTTGCTTATCACCTCTATGCTTGCCGCAGCCTCGCCTTTTTCGTGCGATAGCTGCGCGCGTGTGATGATCTTGCAGAGGTTAGAGTAGCCCGCCAGGTTCTTTGCGAGCAGAACGATGTGATGCCCATCCTCCATATCCAACTCGACCCCCACGATCGGCTTCACGCCCGCCTTCTTGGCGTAGTCATAGAACCGCACCGCGCCGTAGAGGCCATTGTGGTCGGTGATCGCGAGCGACTTGCAGCCGACCGCCTTCGCACGGTCAACCAGCGCCCGCACGCTGCTCCCGCCGTCGAGGAAGCTGAAATTCGAATGGACATGTAAGTGCGTAAAGCCCATAGCCGCTTTTCTGTCGCGATTAGTCCGTTACCCTGCTAAGGGTCCACGCGGACTTGGCGTGGTCGAAGCAGAGCTCATAGATGCCGCCGTGGGTGGTGAGCACTCGGAAGAATGTGCGCTCGCCGGCGCCGTCCCACCATGCGCCGGCCAGCCTCCAGCACTCCTGCACCTCCTTGACGCGCCGCATCCTGCCCTGCCACTCGAACGCGACCGGCGAGTGTCTGCTGTTCAATATCACTTGTATGCCGCGATCGATCATGCTGCAAGCCGTCAAAGCAACCCCGAAACGTACGTCGATCCCTGCGATTGCCGTGTGGCGAGGAAGATCGCGCCGTCGCCGAAGCGGTCGGAGATAAGCTCGACCACGCGATTCAGGCGGTTCGCGCGCTCATTCGGGCCGATAAGCGACAACTGGCAGCTTTCCCCGCGCGTAAGTCCGGAAAGCTCGATTCTGACTTTGGATACCTCCATCCCCGGCTCCATCATTGACCCCAGCAGCTTTGCAAGCGCCTGCGAGATCGTATAGGCGGAGTCCGTGGGCTTTTTGAATGTGTAGTAAGCCGGAAGAGATTCTTCGCGCTGCTCAGAATGACAAGCGGTAATAGCCAGCAAAATCTCCCTCGCCAGGGTATTTCGCCTGCGCAGGATCGCCTCGCACTCGGCAGCCATCGCGTTCAGCCGTTCCTCGATCTCCGCCGGTTCTTCTGCGGGACAACAGAACGGATGTTCGGTAATAATAGTTTCTTCCGGATATGCCGCCAGAACCGGGCTGAAATCGATCCCCTGCGCCTGCTTATGGATCAGATTGCCGACAGGCCCGAACTGCCGCACAAGCACTCGCTCTGAGATCTGCGCGAGCTGTCCGATATTTGCCACCCCAAGCTCGCCCAAGCGCTTGTCGATTTTGCCGTCCACGGCGGCGAGCCTGGAAATCGGCAGCGGCGACAGGAAACCGCTCTCATTGCCGGACCTCACTCGAACGTATCCCTTGCCCAGCCCCGACGCGATCCCGGCAAGCAGCTTATTGGGAGCCAGGCCGATGCAGAGCGGCATGTCCAAGTGCGCCGAGACCTCGGATATTATCCTCGCGCACAGCTCAGACGGGTCCCCGAACAGGTTGCGCCCGGCGGTGATGTCCATAAACGCGCTGCCCAGCGAGTCCGGCTCCAACTGGGGCGTATAGCGCGAGAGCATGTTCAGAAACTCCTCGAAAACGAGCCTGTAGGCGGGGTAGTCGGCCTTGAACAGGATCGCGTCCGGGCACGCGCGCTGGGCATGCCGCACGCTCATTGCTTCCTTCACGCTCTGCTTGCGAGCCTCCCGTGACGCCGACACGACCACGCCGCTGGTGTTGCCCTTGGGCTCGGTAACTATCACCGGCTTGCCGCGCAAATTCGGCCGCCGCCGCTGTTCGACGGTGGCGAAGAACGCATCCAGTCTGATATGCAAAATATCCCTAGTCATAAGTCGAAAGTCGAAAGCCGGACTCCGCTAGCAGCCTGCGGATGAACTCGGCGCAGAGCGTAGGAGGCGTCTCCAGACGGCGATCTGCAAGCGTGACGCCAGTGGATTCGGGGTCTGGAGACCCCTCCTACACCACTTTGTCCGGCGGCTGCTAGCCTTGAGTAGCTCCTGAGCATCTTGAGCTTGTCGAATGAGCGCAAGGAGCGTATCGAAGGATGGCCGCAGGGCAAAACCTCCACTATGGATTATAGGCACCGAACAGATGTTTGTCAATGGTTTTGGTATACAATTGTATACTACCCGCATTGACTGGGGAACCTTGCAACTTTCGAACCTTCTAACCTTCCAACTCCCTAGCCCGCATTATTCACGAGGATCGTGAATAATGCTCTTGAAGCCCCAGATTATGCGGATCATGTATAATCCGGGCTAGAACGGCAGCACGCCGGGCTCTGTTAGCAGGACCGACTCAGAAAGCGGCATCTCCAGACCAAGCAGCTTCGCAAACATCTGGGCGTTCTGGGCGGACTTGCCGCGGTAGTGGTTGTTGAAGAAGACGTAGGTCTTGGAGGTATCGGACTCGATGCTCTGGACCTTGGGCACCCAGGGCTGGAGTTCTTCCTCAGAGTAGAGGTAATCATAGCGTTCGTGGGGCTGGTCGTGCTGCCACCATTTCTTTGCATTACGGCCGTGGAAGCGGACGTAGCCGATACCGGACGTCGCGGCGGCGACCGGCGGCATCAGGCCCTTGAGGTGCGGCTCATCGACGGAGCAGAACCCGAAGTCGAGCTCGCGCAGGAGGGCGAATGTCTCGTCGTTGACCCACTCCGCGTTCCGGAACTCGATCACCGTGGGCAGGTTCCCGATCATATCCTTGAACTCCCGCAGCTTGCCGATGCTCTCGTCGCTGTGTCTGAAGCTCCACGGGAACTGTGCCAGCATGCAGCCGAACTTGCCCGCTTCGCGTAGAGGCTGGATGGCGCCGATGAAGATGTCGAACACCTCCGGCTGCAGTTCCTCGCCGTGGGTTATGTCCTTGTGGGCCTTGACCACGAACTCGAAGTCATCGGGAGTCTTCTTCGCCATTCCCGCAAACGACGCCGCGCCGGGGATGTTGTAGTAGCTGGAGTTGACCTCGGTGGTCCTGAACCGGCGGGCGTAATAGCCCAGCATGTCCTTCTTGGCCATGCTCTCGGGGTAGAAGTAGCCCTTCCAGTCATCGTAACTGAAACCCGATGTGCCGATCAGGATCATCCGTTCGCCTCCGTTTGGCTTATTCTACCCATGCGCGGATGCTACCTGCAAGCGTTCAAGCTCCCTTGCTTTTCCTTGTCTGCGGGACTAAACTAATCCACACGATTCTGCGTTACTAGTATCGGTTGCCATCTTTGTGCATGGAGGGGTCTGCCGTGAACGTGGGTCTGGGTTGGCTGGGAGTAGGGGTAGGGGCGGTCGGGTGTGCCGCGACGTACCTGATGGCCGGGGGGCGCGCGCCGTCGCTAACGGACGAGGAGACGAACTGCAACCGCCGCATCGCGTGGCTTTCCGCGGGTCTGACTCTCGTGGTGACGCTGATCATCTGGGCGGTGGCGATGCAGAAGCGGGTGCCGTTCTCGCCAGGTCAGAAGCTCGCCTTCGGCTGGCTGATCGGCGGGGTGACCGGTGCGGTCGCAATTCTGCTCTGCTTCAGGCTCAGCGAGATAGCCTCGCAGGAGCCCAGCCTGAGATCGAGGCGCCTGGCCGCGCTATCGAGTCTGTTCTACGGGCTGCTTGCGGTGTCCTTAGCCTACGCGATCTTCGCCAACGATGTATGGGACCCGATGCTCGGGTTTGCGATGGGCGCGGCGATGGCTGGGATCCTCCATACCTACACGCAATACATAGCCGCAAGGAGGCTGCCGGTTCGCACCCAGACCTGGACGATGTTCGTGATCACGATTGCGGCAGGAATAGTCCTTGCAAGCGAGCATTTCGACGCTACGCAGCTTCGGACGTGGTGGGCGCTGCCGATTCTGCTTGCGACCACGATCACTGTGGCGAGTTACATCGGAATCGAGGCGGCATCCGTGGGCAGACTCAAAGACAAGCCTGGGGCGTCATTTGTGGTGGCTGCCGCGGTTGCGGCGGCGATCGTGGCCGGGCTGACCGCAATCTACTCTTGGAAGCTCTACAGCCGCTGGCAACTGCTGGAAGTCGTGGCGGTGGGACTCGGCATTGCCGCCATTATCGGCTGGATTGCGGTGGCGCTGGCTAGCGACGACTCGGAAGCATCAGGGATGGAGGCTGGAGCGGCGTGCGTGCTGCTCGTCGCGGCGTTCGCGACGGTCGCGTTCAAGCTCTGGGCTGGGCTGGGCATTGCAACCGCGCTGCTTGTGGCATGGACGATCGCGATCCCCACTCTTGGGGATCGCGAGGACGGCGTCCGGGTACGAGACGCGCTGATCTGGCCGCTGTATCTCGGGCTCTCGATCGTTCTATTCAAGCTGTTTATCGAGACCTACGGCAGTGACTTGCACAGAAGCGATCTCGGGATCCATTACACGTTCATCGGCGCGATACTGGGCGTGATGATGCCGTTCGTGTTTGCCGCAGCGGTAGCGAGAATGCGCGAGTCGTGGGCGAGCCAGTGGGCGATCGCAGGGGTGGCGTTGGTGGGCCTGGCAGCGGCTGCGGCGTCTCTCGCGCCGGCGGTGATCTGGGAAGCGCGAGCGGGAATGGGGTTCGTATTCGGGCTGGTCGCTGCGGTGGTGTTCATGCTGCTGACGCGGCTGAGCGGAGACAGCAAATACGACGTGTCGCTGTTGGCCATTGCAGGGCAGTTGACCGCGGTGCAGTTCACGTTCCTGCTGGTCGATCTTGAGGTCACGCGGGCGGTGAAGATCACCGTTGTTGCTATCATTGCGGGGTTGGCGCTGCTGTGGTTTGCACTGACTGGCGCTCTTGTCGCACGCAGGGCGAGGTAGGGAGGACCGGCATGGCTGCACGTTTGCTCAGTCCCAGACTTGCGGGAGCAGTTGCTGTGATCTGCGCGGCGGTGGCATTCGCGTTCGGGATCCGCACGGAGACGCCCGTCGGTTCTCTGAAGGGCACTGCAATTGCCCAGGAATCCGGCGTGCCTCTGGCGGCGGACGTCTCGCTGGAGCCGACGCGCCCTTGGGCCCCGGAGAACTGGTCTTTTTACGACACGACGGCAGGCGAGGACGGCACGTTTGTCCTGAGAAACGTGCCGACGGGCACATACTGGCTGCGTATGCGCAGCAAGGCGCACACGTTCAGGGAGACGAAGATCAACATCGTGGAGGGCCAGACCCAGGTCATCGAGGCCGAATTGGAGCCAAACGAGCCTTACCTGAGCCTCTACGTCCACGAGTACGTGTTCATGCCGGGGGAGTCTCCGCAGATAGTGTGCGAGGGTTTCGTGGATGCGTCTGCGATCGATGTGAAGCTGTATAAGGTTGACCTGGACAAGTTCCTGCTGGGGTCGTCGCACGGGTCTCTGCCGCAGTTTCTTGGCTCACGCTCGGGCTATATGGACTACGCGCACGAGTCCCGGTTAGACCTGTCCGCTAACAAGTCGCTGCAGCCCGCGGGTGCGGTGAGCACGCCCATTACGAAGCGCGACGCGGAAGGTGTCTTCACCCAGCGTGTCACGATGCCGGCGCTGGGCCCCGGCCTGTATGTGGTCGCGGTCAAGTCCGCTGGCATCCAGAAGCTCGACTGGTTGATGGTGACGTCGCTGGGCATGATCGCGAAGACGGCAGGTGGCAAGACGCTGATCTATTCGGTCGATCTCAAAACCGGTTCGCCGGTGCCATCTGCTAAGGTCGGTATCTATATCGGCTCCACGCCGGTTGCGTCAGCGGTTACCGGCCCCGATGGCCTCGCGACTACGTCAGTGCCGGTTGGCACGGACAGCCAATCGAGCCAGGTGATCATCGGCCGCAGCGGGGAGTCGCTCGCGTTCATCACTGCCGAGCTCAACAGCACAACTACGTCCAACAAAGAGGTCTATTCCTATACAGATCGGCCGGTCTATCGGCCGGGCCAGACGGTGTATTATAAGGGCATCGTCCGAAACCGAACCGACGACACCTATAGAACGCCCTCGCCGGAGCCGGTGACCGTTGAGGTGACCGATCCCAACGAGACCCTCATCTATCGTGGAACAAAGAGGACCGACAGATTCGGCAGCTACTTCGGCTCGCTGCATCTCGATTCCGAGGCGCCCACGGGCTACTACAGCGTCCGCACGAGCGTCGGTGGAAAGGAACTTGGCGAGGAAAAGGGGACGGGGTTCTCCGTTTCGGCCTATCGCAAGCCCGAGTTCAGCGTCAAGATCAGCTTCGACAAGCGCAGATACACACGCGGCGACTGGGTGACCGCCAAGGTGTCAGTGAACTACTACTTCGGCTCTCCGGTCGCCAATGCGCACCTGTACTACTCCGTTCAGCGCTCGCCATACTGGCTGTTCGAAAACGAGGGGTACTACGAGGGCGAGGGCTACTCGGACTACGGAGGCTATGGCGAGTGGGTGCAGGACGGCGAGCTTTGGACTGACGCCAATGGCGAAGCAAATATCTCGTTTCCAGCGACTTGGTCGCAGCCAACCTCGCGCGATACTTACGACACGGACCAGGAGTTCCAGGTCAGCGTGGACGCCTCGGACAAGGCCGGTGCTCAGGCAACTGGGGAGGGTTCTGTTATCGCCACCCGCGGCGAGTTCGCGATCGACGTCAAGCCCGACGCGAGGATTACCAAGCCCGGTGCAACGGTCGAGGTCAAGCTCACGGCCAAGGATTACGACAGGCATCCGGTCAAGAACAAGAGCATCACCGTTGTTCTCGCTCGCGAGACGTGGTCCGAGGAGGACGAGGAGTCGGTCACTCACGATCTCGTCACCCGCGAGGTAACGACCGACGATGCGGGCCGTGCGTCCGTGCGACTGCCCATCAAGAACTCGGGCAGCCTTCTGGTTACGGCTCGCTCGCGGGACTCGCGGGGGAACACGATAGTGAGCACGGAGTATTTGTGGTCGTGTGGGGATGGCGAGCGGTGCGATTTCGGTCCCGTATCGGATGTTCAGGTGGTGGCCGATAAGCGCCAGTATTCGCCCGGTGAAACTGCAAAGGTGCTGGTGCTGACGAACAAGCCCGGCGGGACCGCGCTGGTCACACTTGAAGGCAGTCGCGTGTACGCGGCGAAGACGGTTCCACTGAGGGGCAAATCATCAACCGTTCAGTTCAACGTTGCTAAGGATTATGGGCCGAACTTCTACATTGCAGTGAGCTACTTGCACGATAAGCAGGTGATGTCGCATGAGACGCGGGCGAGGGTTTCTATGGGATCCGAGGCCCTGCGCGTGAAGATCGAGCCCAGTGCCAAGCGGTACAAGCCAGGACAGAAAGCGTCCTACGCGGTCAAGGTGACTGACTCCAAAGGCAGGCCTGTTTCCGCACAGCTGTCGATGGGTGTGGTAGATGAGGCAATCTATGCAATACAGGAAGACAACACTACGCCCATCCTAGATTACTTCTACAGCCACAGGGATAACCAAGTCGAAACGTACGACTCGATCCCGCGGATCTACCTTAGCGATCCTGATAAGGCCGGCGCTCCGCTCAAGGACCAGCCGGTGAAGATTCGGGTCCGGAAGCGGTTCCTGGACACGGCGTATTGGAACCCAGCGATCGTGACCAACTCGGACGGCGAAGCCCGGGTGAGCTTCGACTTGCCTGATAACCTGACGACATGGCGCGCGACCGTTCGCGGCATCACGGAAGGCACGATGTGCGGCCAGGCGACAAACACCGTGATCTCACGGCAGGATATGCTGGTTCGGTTGGAGATGCCGAGGTTCCTGGTCCAGCGCGACCGGACGATGCTCACCGCGGTCGTGCACAACTACACGAGCAAAGATCAGCGAGTGAAAGTGCGGCTGCGCGCGCCGGGGCTGCACATCGACGGCGATGCGAATCGGACCATTAGTGTAGCCCGAAACGGCGCGGAGCGTCTGGACTGGGGCGTCAGCGCGCTCAAGCCAGGCATATTTGGTGTTGACGTAAGGGCCGTCGGCGAGACCGCCGGCGATGAGGTTCTGCTGGACCTGCCGGTCAGGCCTCACGGCCCACAGATTGTGGCCGCTCAGAGCGCGGTTGTTGCGAAGAGCGGCGAGTCCAGCGTGACGGTGAACGTCCGCAGGGACGCGATTATGGATGCGACGCGGCTGAGGATCACACTTGCCCCATCGCTGGCGGCCGCGATGTTCGGGTCGCTTGACTATCTCGCACAGTATCCGTACGGCTGCACCGAGCAGACCGTGAGCAGCTTCCTGCCGGATGTGGTGCTGTTCAGGTCGCTGGCCGCGGCCGGGATGCCAAAGATCGAGAGGCAGGCGGAGCTGCCTGCAATGGTTCGGCGCGGGCTGGGGCGGCTCTACAAGTTCGAGCTGGACGACGGCGGATGGTCATGGTGCACGTACGGTGAGGCCGACCCGTGGATGACGGCCTATGTTTGCTACGCGCTGATCGAGGCTCGCAAGGCGGGCTTCGCGGTCAACGACGACGTGCTGAGGCGCGGTCTCGACGCGCTGAATCGTATGGTGAAGACGAAGAAGATGGTCACTTACTCGCGGGCGTTCGGGGCGTACGTGCTGGCGCTTGGCGGGCGCGACTCAAGTGCAGTGATGGACAGATTGGCCGCCTATCGCAAGCTGCCGAACGAATCCGTCGCGGCGCTGGCGCTGGGATACGATGCGGTGGGCGAACGTGATCGTGCGAAGCAGATGCTCGAGAGGCTGTTTGCGCACAGCATCTCGGACGGCAATATGACCTACTGGCAGGGCGCCTGGTACGGCGACGGCGCGGACGTAGAGCCGGCTGCGCTTGCACTGCAGGCCGTGTTGAAGATCAGTCCCAGCGATCAGCGGGCATACGAGATAGTGCGGTGGTTGATGAGCCAGTGGCGCGACGAGTACTGGACATCGACGCGAGCGACCGCCGTGGCGCTGTATGCGATGTCGGAGTTCCTGAGAGTGTCCAAGGAGCTCTCGCCGAACTTCACCGCGGTAGTTATCCTGAACGGCCAGCAGGTAAGCGGCGCGCGCTTCGACAAGTCGTCGATCTACAGACCACAGGTGCAGATCACCATACCGGGCAGAGATCTCAAGAAGGGGCGTAACGAGATCAAGATAGTCAAGGTAGGCGCCGGAAACTTATACTATTCCACCAATCTGACCCAATCGGTGGACCAGGAGTTCATGCCTGCGGTTCTGAGCAGTGCGGGGCTTACAGTGACGCGGGATTACTTCCGCCCGTCGCCGGTCTACTTCCAGTCGGGCGCGTCGGCGGCCCTGGGTTCGCCGGTACGCGGCTGCTCGGTGGGCGATACGGTGCTGGTGCGGCTGACGATACATTCGGAGTCGCTGATCAGCCACGCCATGCTTGAGGACTACATCCCCGCTGGGTGCGAGATCATCACACAGGGCGCGGTGGAGCTGTATGCATGGGACCACTGGTGGGTGGGCCAGGATGTTCGCGATGACAAGATAGCGTTCTACCTCAACGAGATTGCTCCGGGGAAGCATACCGTGGAATATCAGATTCGCGGTGGGTTCTGCGGTTCGTACTGCGCGCTGCCCGCGCAGGTGTTCTCGATGTACGATCCGAGCGTTCGCGCGACCACCGAGTCTTCGGAGTTCCGAGTGAGGCAGTGAAGGAGGCAATCGCGAGAGCATGAGACTCAGGATAGCGGCGATAGCACTGGCCCTTGCGGTGGTTGCAGGCTTGGCGATATGGGCAGAGGTGACGCCCGGCACGGAGCGCGAGATCGCCTGCTACGCGACCGGTCTGCGCGGCCGGACTCCGTCGCAGATTCACAATCTTACGTTGGCCTGCAAGCGCATCAACGGCAGAGTCGTGCTGCCGGGACAAGTGTTCTCGTTTGTGGGCGCGGTAGGGCCGTGGACGGCCGATATGGGTTACGTCAGGGCGCCGGTGAGCTACGATGGCGAATTGATCCGCGACTGGGGTGGGGGCGTGTGTCAGACCTCGACTACTCTGTACAATGCGGCACTGCTGGCCGGGCTCGATATCGTCGAGCGGCACCGGCATCACTGGCCTGCGAGGTACGCGCCCCTAGGCCGGGACGCCGCCGTGGCCTATTCGAATATCGACCTCAAGTTCCGAAACAGCCTTCCGGCGCCGGTTCGGATCGTGGGGCAGGTGACCGGCGGCAAGCTCGTGTTCAAGTTGCTATCGACATATCAGCCCAGATACCGAGTGGAGATCGAGTCCCAAACCCGCTCCGTCACTCGACCGGGCCGCATCGTCCTGCCGAATACGAGCCAGCGGGCTGGTCATTGGAAGCTGGTCAACAAAGGGCATCCGGGGTTCTGCGTGGTCACATTCCGCCGGTTCGTCTATCCCAACTCCATCCGCCGGCAGACCATATCTCAGGATACGTACCCCGTGATGAACGGCGTGATAATGGTGGCGGGTAAGTGATTGACGGTCGGGAGCGTCACCGCTCCCGACACACTATCAGCTCTCGACCACTTGCCTGGCGGACTTGAACGTGCGCCCCGGTTCGGGGCCGGTGTAGATTATCGACTCGTTTGCCAGCCTGAAGAACGACCCCGCAACCTGCTCGCGCAGCTCAGCGATGATGCCGACTGTGCGAGGAATGATGAACGTCCCTTTGCCGGCTTTCGGCGCGATGCCCATCTCGCAGATTAGCGCGCCTATCGCTCCATCGACGTTGATGCACAGCCCGGGAGCCTTGTCGCGCTTGAGTATGGTCTCGATCTCCAGTGCGAGATCGATGTGCGGGCCGGAGATTCCCATCTGCCGTGCAATCTCCAGCAGGGCCAGCGCGCGCGGGTCCTCGCCATACATGCTGTAGTAGCGGTGACCGTAGCCGGGCAGCTTTGATTTCGGACCGCCGAACTTGCCGGCGAATGTGTCGATCACGTGCTGCGCAACGGCTGGGACGTCATCCGGACGGGCAGAGCCGGAGAGCGCTTCGGTAAGGAACTGCGCGGTTCCCTCACCGGCGCCCGCGTGAACATCGCCCATAGCGCTGATTCCGGCGGCCAAAGCGGTCTTAAGGGAATTGCCGCCAGAATACGAAGTGATGGCCGCCAGCGAGGACGGCGTCGCGGGCGTATGATCGAGGCACGCAGCGAAAATCGCCCGGATCATCGCGATTTCCTTGTGATCTGGCGTGCGCCCGGCCAGTGCGCCGAAGAACGCATCACCCATCGAGTTGGCCTCGAACGCGCCGTTGTCGAGCACGCTGGCGATCATGCGAGTGACTTGGCTGAGCAGTACGAGCGCAGCGAAATCGTCTTGCGAGACGCTCGGTGGCAGATCGGGTTGCGCAGCGAGTTCGTGGTTTGGTATTGCAAGGAGTCCGGCCGCACAAGCCGAGTTGAGTGAATTCCCGGCTGAGTAGGACGCGACCGCGGCTTCCAGGGCTTCGTTCGGCACCGCGGCGGTCTCGATTGCAAGATCCATCGCCTTCTCGAAATGGGCGAGTGACCGCGGCTCTGGGTCCTCTTCGCGCAAGGCCATATACGTCATCTCCGCGATGGAGGCATTGCGCATAAGATCGGGCAGGGCATAGCCGCGGAAGTAGGGCACGCCGTTGACGAGCTGAGTGAGTGCGGTCTTGGTCTGAACCGCCCTCACTTGCGACTTGAGCCCCTCCAGCTTCGCTTTGGATATGCTGACAAGCTCGATGTCGCTTTCGATCGCGCGCTCGAAGTCCGGCGTGCGCCTGGGCATTTCGCGCTCGACGAGCGTGATCAGCTCCTCCGACGACTTTGCGACCGGAATACCGGCTGCCTCGAACGCACGGACCTTGCTCTCGAACGAGCCGACTTCGCCCTCGCCGATGATCGCGCCCGCATGGCCCATTCTCGAACCTCGCGCGAATATCGCCTCGCCGCCGATCCCCGACATGCGAGCAACCACGCGCTTCGTGAAGCCGTTCTCGCTGATGTAGCGGGCGGCTTCCTCCTCGTAGTTGCCACCTACTTCGCCGTTGAGGATGACTAGTTGGGTTTCCGGGTCGTTCCGGACGAGCTCGAGCAGGTCTCTGAATGTCGTGCCCACGATACGGTCGCCGCCTACGCCGACGACCGTACTAACGCCATAGCCGAGATCGTTGAAGATCTCCAGCGCGATGGACAGGCACATGCCGCCGCTCTTGGAGAACAGCGCGATCCGGCCTGGGTAGAAAACGCCGGGGTCGTTGCCGCCGATGGCGCCGATCTTCACCCTGTGCTGCGGCGCGATGATGCCGACCGACGCGGGCCCGATCAGCCGAACGCCGTACTCGCGAGCGTATTCGACCATCTCCGCAGCGTCCTTGTTTGGGATACCTTCGGTAAGTACGTTGACTAAGGGAAGCTTGCCTGACGTGATCGCCTCTACGGCCGCGTCCTTTGCGAACTCCCTGGGGACGGATACGAGGCCCGTGTTGGCGTCGGGATGCGCTTCGACGGCGTCGGCGATGCTGTTATAGACGGGAATTCCGTTGACGTCGGTGCCACCCTTCCCCGGGGTGACACCGGCAACGACGACGGTACCGTAGTCCGTCATCTCGCTCGCCAGCTTCATACCCTGCTTGCCGGTAATACCGGAAACGATGGCCCTGGTGTTTCTGTCTACAAGTATGCTCATAGCTGTTCGGCCCGCTTTCGCGCCGTATAATGCTTGTTCGCCTGATATATGACCATCCGCGCGGAGTCGGCGATTGATGTAGCCATTCCGCGCAGGAAGATGTTGTATCCTTCTTCTTCGCGCGCGTTGCGCAGCGCTTGATATGCTTCCTCGTCGCGGGGCCCGGCCCGTCGGACGATGATCGGAATCGACCTGTCGAAGTTCGGGGTCTCGCGAATCCCAGCCATTACCCCGTTTACGAGAGTCTCGTAGATGTCAGTGAAGTTCGCGCGCCCGCCGATAACCCATATCGCGTCGATGTCGCCCGGATACATGAGGGCGATCTTCACCAGCCCCTTGACCTTCTCGCCGGTGGGGTTGCCGCTGTGTTCGGTGAAGATTGCGGGCCGTCCGCCGAGGGAGTAAAGATCATCGAGCGCTTCCATGCTCGTTCCGCCCCCGGCCGCTATGATAACGATGCTTCCACCCTCGATCTCGTAGAACATCCTGCCGGCGGCGCCGCGGCTGTCGATGAGGTCGTTCTCGCGCGCGAGGATTTCCAGCTTCGTCGGCTCCTTGCCTGAGCCGAGTCGTTCGGGCAGCGGAATGCGAGTGCGGTACTCGGCCTCGTCGTCGATCTCGATCTTCGCGTCAGCAGCATACCACTGGCCGGCGGCTGTCTTGATGAGGGGATTGATCTCTACGAGCAGCGCATCATTCGCGACGAAGAACTCATAGAGCTTGAGCAAGATCGGCGCCACTTCCGCTGCGTCGCCCCCAAAGCCGGCGCGAGCCAGAATGTCGGCAGCAGCTTTGTCGGTCAGACCGTGGACTATGGAGACCGGCTGCACAGCCACCCGCTCGGGGTGAATGTTGCGCACCTCCTCGATATCGACGCCGCCTTCGGAGCACGCGATAACGCAGGGCGAGCGATCCTGATAGGTGATGCCGAGATAGCACTCGCGTGCGGTATCTAGCCGTTCCTCAACGAGAACCCGCTTGACGATCTCGCCGTGGATCTTCTGCCCCAGGATCTTCTCGACTGCTTCTCCGGCTGCGGTTGCGTCCGCGCAGCTCAGAATCCCACCGGCCTTGGAGCGCTTGCCCCACAGCACCTGCGCTTTGGCGACCGTGGCAGTGGACGAGGCAGGAGTCTCTGAAACCCTGGACGCGGAGTCGATCACGGCGCCTCGCGGCACTGCAAGCCCCGCCGACTTCAGAAGGCTCTTGCCCTCGAATTCGTACAACCTCATAGTTGCATTTCCCCTTCGTTGGAGCGTGACAGTATCTATTCCTCAACTAGCGTTACGTCGTCAAACCACACCGTACCCTTATTGCCTTCGCTGATCAAGTCGATGCGGGCCAGCGGGGCTGTGCTCGGGCAGACACCCTCGACCTCAACTTTGGTCCAGTCCTGCGTGCCGTTGATACTTCGCGAGTTGGCCTTGCCTCTGTAACGCCACTGGCTGCCATTGTACCACCAAATGCCCGCAACGTTGACGCCTGTAGCATCCTTTGTTTTGATCCAGGCCGTAAGCTTGTATTTCTTGCCCGGTTTGACCGGGATCGGGCCGGCGTCGATGGCCGTGTCTGCCCCGGAGCCACTAATACATACGCACTTTGACCCATCGCGTCCTTCGTCGGAGATCGCGAACTTGCCATGATTGTCAGTGCGGTAGAACCTGCCGAAGTTCCAGAGGGCCGGATGGTCGCCATCGATCTTCTCGAACGAGGGGTTGTTCACCAAGTTGCGCGCTTCGGCCGCAAGATAGGGGTTGAAATCCCTGCTTACCTGCCCGATCTTGCGAGCGTCAGCGCCCGTGACAAAGATTGGCAGTGGGCCGACCTCCAGCTTCCCGTTGGCTGTCGACAGCGGCTTGCCCAGGATGTTCTTTGCGCTGAGACCTGCAGCCTGTGAGAGCTGAACGGTGCGTGTCTGGTCGTCATTGCTCCACATGACCAGCACGCGCTCGTTCCCCTGCTTCTTGAATACGTAGCACGATACGCCGTCCGGCGTCTTGAGGTAACCTTCGAATGGCGCACATGGCCCAGGCGATCCGAGGATCCTTGTCATCATCTGTACCGCGCCGAACGAGAGCTTCGGCTCCAGGGGCTCGAAGTTGGTTACCCAACCGAAGCCCTTGTAGTTGTCCATACAGAAATAGGCGATGTTACGGACGTCATTTGCGATCAGGATGATATAGGCCTGGATGATCTGTGTCGCCTGCCGCTCTTCCTCATCCTTGTTCTTGGCGCTGAAACCTACCTCGGTGACCCAGAGGGGCTTGGCGCTGCCGTGGCTCGCGGCAAGTGCGTTGAGATGGCGGAACATGCGGTCAAGCTTCTGCTCGATGGGCCCTCCGCACATCGTGTAGGGGTGGATTGAGAAGCCGTCACAGTAATCCCATCCGCCGTTCTCATAGATGCCTTCTATGAAATCGTTACCGGGGCCGTTCACCGAGCCTGCGAGGACCGTGCAAGTCGGATCGGCTTTCTTGGCGGCCTTGTAGGCTTCCTTGAGCATCAGTGTGTAGGCCTTGACATCCGGCGGGTTCCAGAAACTGGGGATATTGGGCTCGTTCCATATCTCCCAGACCTTGAAGGTATCCTTGTAGCGGTTGACTACTTGGTATACGTACTCAGCGTACTCCGCGCGCTGCTCGTCATTGAGCGGCGGTCCTTTGCGCCACGGCGCGCCATAGCAGAGCAGAATCACGCCGTTGATTCCCTGCTCGCGATGCAGCGTGGCGGCCTTATCCGGCCAAGTCCAATCCCATTCGCCCTTCTTCTTCTGTATCGTGCTCCAATCGAAGCCGTCGCGGTCCCAATACACGCCAGCGGCCTTCATTCCCGCTGCGCGTTCGGAGACTATGTGCCACCTGTCGGGTTTGGCGAACTCCGTCCATTTGAGGCAGTTGACGCCGAACGGCGACTGATCAAAGTTGGGCGCGGCCCACAGCCGACTTGCGGCCAGGACCGTAAGTGCGAAGAGCACCACTGCGAAGCGATTGACTGAACTCATCGGTCCGATTACTCCTGTTCGAGCTTCATGTCGTCGAACCAGACCGTACCCTTGTTGTTCTCGCTGGTCAGATTGACCCTGACCTGTGAGGTGCCCTTGGGTGCGGTCCCTTCGATCGTGAATTCTCTCCAATCGTTCGTCCCGGTGATCGTTGGAGTCTTGATAGTGGGCGGAACTATGTGCCACTGATTGCCGTTATACCAGAAAATGCCGATGACGTTGGCTCCCGTTGCATCTTTGGTCTTGATCCACCCCGTCAGGCGGTATTTCTGCCCCGGCGCCGCCGGAACGGGGTAGGAATCGCACGCGCACACATCGCCTGACTGCGAGACAGAGATGCACTTGGAGCCGTCGCGCCCATCATTCGTCCAGGCGAACGTACCATCCTTATCCCTGCTGTAGAATCGTCCGATGTTCCAGTAGTCCGCGTGATCGCCGCCTGACTCGAACGACGGGTTGAGCAGGAGGTTTTGGCCCTTAGCCTCCAGATATGGGTTGAACTGCTTGCCGACCGGCCCTATCTTGCGAGAATCAACGCCGGTAACGATGATGGGCAGCGGGCCGACGGACAAGGCGCCATTGTCTATGGAGACCGGCTTGCCTGCGATATCAACGGCTTTGAGCCCCACAGCCTGCCGGAGTTGCGTCGAGTGGACCTGGTCATCGTTGCTCCAAAGGAACACCACCCTGTCGCCGCCGGCCTTCCTGAACACGTAGCCGGCCACGTTCCTGGGAAGGTCGAGATACCCCTCGAACTCCGCGCAAGGCCCGGGTGATCCGAGGGCTTGTGTCATCAGCTTGTACGCTCCGTAAGAGACCTTTGGAGTCCAAGGGTCGTTTGTTCTGATCAGTCCCCAGTTGGAGTAGTTGCCGTAGTTGAAGTAGAAGTACTTCTGCACTCCGTTGGCGAGGGCTATGAGATACGCCTGGACAATGGCGGTTGCCTGGCCGGGCTCTTCCTCCGGTTTGACGCTGGCGTAGCCACACTCGGAAACCCAGACCGGCTTAGGCTTGCCTGTCTTGGCGATCTCCGAGTTCTGGAACCGCAGCCACCGGTCGAGCCTCTGGGAAAGAGGCGGTCCGCCCAGGGAATACGGATGGATGGAAATGGCGTCGCAGTAATCCCATCCGCCATTGTCGTAGATGCCTTGAACGAAGTCATAGCCAGGTCCGTTGACAGCGCCCCCGAGGATGATGCAGTCCGGGTCGGCCTTCTTTGCCGCCTTGTAGGCTTCTATTAGCATCAGCGTGTAGTCTCGGACATTCGAGGGTTTCCAGAATGATTCGATGTTGGGCTCGTTCCAGATCTCCCAGACCTTGAACGTGTCCTTGTAGCGGTTCACCATCTGATACACGTAGTTGGCGTAGGCGGCGCGCTCCTCGGGCGTGTCCGGCGGCTTGCGATACCACGCGGAGCTGTAGCACAGGATGACCATCCCGTTCAGCTTTTGCTCGCGGTAGAACTGAGCCACCTGGTCCGGAAACGCCCACTCGAACTGCCCCTTCTGAGGCTCGACCGCACCCCACCAGATCTCAAGCCGATCCCAGTATATGCCCGCATCCTTAAGCCGCCTGACGTTCGCTTCCTGGCTGGTCCAGGGGAACGGCTGCTTGGTGCCGCCGTGCATTATCCCCAAGGCGCAGATACCGAATGGCGAAGGATCGATTGCTTCCTTCGCAAACGAGCTCTGCATTAGTACTAGTGTCAGAGCAGCTACTAAGGTGATCAGCTTGAGCATGGTCGTCTCCGTGGGATCAGGTTGTCTAGAAAACCGTGGATGTTCGGACGTCGGCGGGCACGAGAACGTGCCTGGGCGATCGAGGACCGGCTCCGGAAATCCTTTCCAGCAAGAGCCTGGCGGCTATGCGGCCCATCTCCGCCTTGTCCTGCACGACTCTGATGAATGGGACTTCCATTCCGGTCGGGATGCTGTCGTCGAAGAAGCCGGCGACAGTGAGATCGCCAGGCACCCTCAGACCGAGCCGGTTCGCGGCTTGCAGCGTCGTCAGGATGGTGTCGTCGTTGAGGCAGAAAACCGCGGTCACGGGGTCTGGGCGATTCAGGCAGTGCTCAAGCGCATACTGGAAGTTCCACTGCTTGTGGGACATAATAACCGGTCCGCAGACTATGTCCTCGTCATACGAGATACCGGCAGCCTCCAAGGCAACGCGGTACCCGAGTTCGCGGTCCATCACGGACGTCACATTGTCGAAATCGGTGAAGTGCGCAATCCGCCTGTGGCCTTGCTGGATCAGGTATTCAACGGCCCGTCGTGCGCCTGTCAAATTATCACTTACCACGCGATCCAGCGCGCAGTCTGGGAAGTAGCGGTCTACGAGGACTACCGGCAGACCGGACTTGGCCAACGCCGCGTAGAGATGGGCAGTCTCTCCCTCGGCCTCGGGCATAATGAGCGCGCCATCGAGACCCTCGTTGGGCAGGCTGCGCAGAGCCTCTATCTCTTCTGAGACATGCGTGTTGGAGCGGACGACCAGTCGAAAGCCGGCTTCGTTGAATACCGGGATCATGCCCTGCAGGATTTGGAAGGACATTCCCTCACGCCTGAAGCAAGGGCCGATCCTGTCTGCGTTCATGTAGGCGGAAAGCGACCCCGCGGGATCCTGGCTGAGCCACGGCATCATGATAGCGACCGTGCCGACGCGCCTCGCCAGCTTTCGTGAGGTGTAGTCGCCTACGTAGGTACCGACTCGCTCCTCTCGTGCGAGGACACCGTCCTCAACCAGTTCGGCAAGCGCTCGTGCGACCGTTGGGCGGCTGAGGCCGAGTGCATCAGCCAGCACCCTTTCGGATGGCATCTTATCGCCAGGACCCAGTTTCTGTTCGGCGATGTAGTCCAGCAGCCAGCTCTTCGCGCGCCGATAGCTGGGAGCCGAGTCCTGGTTGTGTGAGGTGGGTTTCGTATCCATGCGCTGGTAAAGCTCTTTCCCCTTGGTAATATTACCACATCAATCGTGAATGGTCAAGCTGGTAATGCGGTTATCGTGGGGAAAATTGAATAGCCGTGGTAAGATTGCAGGACCTTGTCACAGAGATGACCTGAGGGATATCGCCTCGAGGCAATGCTGGTCAGCCACTCACTTCGCCACCAGAAAAAGGGGCCGACCCGTGGCCGGCCCCATCTAGCCAGTCTTTCTGGAACGCTTTCGTCAGCTGCGCCGTCTGCGCGCGAAGCCGACGAGTGCGACCAGACCCGAGGCCAGAGCGAGGATGCTTCCGGGCTCGGGAACAGTCAGCGTAATGTCGTCGTAGTATGCCGACTGATTGTAGGTATCCGGCGTATTCCAGCACTCAAGGGTACCGAACGCGTTGAACCCATTGGGCGCCTTCGTCTCGTGCGTAAGGACCGTCGTTCCGTCGATGAAGAACGTGGCAATGCCGTATGCATTGACGCTGATAGCGGCGTGATGCCAGCCTCTCGTTCGACCGATGCTCGTGTTGAACCAGCCATCACCGAAGTTCTTGTCGGATGCGCCCTTCACCTGCACCTGGTACACGTGCTTGTTGTAGCCCGATTCCTTCTCGTACGCCCCGATTGCAAGCCTTGCGGTTGGAGCGCTCATGTCTGGGACGGTGCCGGGATAGTCAGTGTTGGTCGGCAACGTGGGCAGATATGCTATCCCCGCGTTGTCGCCGAAGCAGCCCGGACCCTTGTTCACGTCGTTGGGGTACGTGTCGCCGAGCATGTCATAGAACCACCAGTCAATGACAAATCCCTGCCTGAATGTCTGGCCACCGTTGAATCGATATGCAATATTGACCCAGTCGATGTCGCCGTCATAGCCGTTGTACCAACCGTTGTTGTCCCTTCCACCTCTCATCATGTACTGCCCGCTATGTGGCGTGACGAGCTCTTTGATGGGGTCAGGGTTGGTCGTGGCCTTCGTAATCCACCCGTTGTTGGGCACGGGGCCGAACCACGGATTGCCGGAGCCGTTGGGGGCGTAATTGGGGCTGCCGGTCTTGTTCTTGTCTAGGCCGCCCCATATCTGGCCCGGATCAGTGTTGTAGGTTTCGAAACCTTCCGACCAGACGACGGTCTGAGCAAGCGTCATGGTCGCCACTGAGCACAGCAGGGCAGCCGCCAGCAATACTGCTAGCACTAGCTTCATCTTCACCTCTCCCTTCGTATGTGGGTTGTTGTTGCGCCAGCCGATCGTATGTTGCGCCGGCTGGCTTCTTGCGGACTTTTATGTGGTTGACTGGATTATAGCTCAGGTTCCAGTGCTGGTCAAGTCCGTACATGTACCAGTTTTACCAGGTCTGCCAGGTCTGGTCATACGCGAGCATCCCGCCAGTTGCCAAACTTGAACCACAGCGCCATCAGTAGGCCAGACAGGCAGCACGTGATCGACATAGCCCACCACGCCCCGCTTGCGCCCATGGCGAAGTAGATGGCCAGCAGCCAGGTCATCGGAAGCCTGATGAGCCACATGCTCACGAACGTGATCCATGCCGGCATGCGTGTGTCACCGGCTCCCTGCAGTGCTCCGCGCAGGACCATGTTGAGCGCGAGGAACGGCTCCGAGAATGAATTGATTCGGAGATACGCTACGATCACGGGAAGCAGGGCCAGATCCCGGCCGTGCACGAATGGCTTCGCCAGATACTGAGGAATGAGCAGGAATGACAGCGCGATCACGCCCATTATCGCGGCTGCCTGTCCCGAGGCGACCCACGCGCCATGGATGGCGCGGTGCGGTTTGCCCGCGCCCAGATTCTGGCCGACCAACGGCGTTGCGGCTGCGCTGAATGCCAATCCCGGCTGGAATGCCAGGGCTTCAATCACGATGGCTACCGAGTAGGCTGCCTGCGCGTCGGTGGCTTGGCCATTGGGCAGCATACTCAGGACGCGCATGAAACCCGAGGATGCCATCGTCATCATCAGGCTCTGCGCAGAGGCAGGCCAGCCGATCGCCAGAACCCGGCGCAGCCAGGATATGTCGAGTTTCCACTGCCGCAGGCATCCTCGGAGCCGGGATCTTCGAACGAACCACAGCGAGGCCGCCATTGCCGCCAATCGAGCGGCCAGCGTCGCGATCGCGGCTCCATGGATACCCATCCCGGGCACGGCCCCGTATCCCAGGATGAGTATTCGATCCAACACCATATTCAGAGTGATGTTGATGATGCCGACGTAGAGCGGCGACAGCGCATCGCCTTGGCTGCGAAGGATGGCGATGGCGATGAAGTTGACGAACATCGGAACCGTCGACCACCCGATTATGGTCGCGTAGTCTGCCGCGAGCGGCACTACCTGAGGCTTTGCTCCGATCAACCAGACGAGTTGCCTGGCCAGTAAGCAGAACGGAACGCCGGCGATCAGGCCCATTCCCACCGACATCAGAAGCGACTGCCTTGCAGCCTGCTCGGCGTCACTCGCCTTGCCCGCTCCCAAAGATCGCGACACGAGCGCGGAAGTACCTGCTGACAGGCCTACCGCTATCACGAACATGTACATGAGGGCGTTGCCGCCGATGCCGGATGCGGCGATCGAGGGCTTCGCGTTTGGCACGTAGCTGAGAAAGAGTCGGTTAATGAGGTTGTACGCCGCCATAATGACGGTGTTGAAGATCGAAGGCCACGCCAGATACCAGACGGCTTTCCAGATGTGTCCGGAGGTGATGATCGCCGTGGCGTCGGTCTGACGCTGGGCGGAGATTATCTTCTTGCTAGGCATAGAGAAATGCTTCCCACCGCTCTGTGTGAAGTCCTCTGCTAATACGCGCTGCCGCGCGCGATGGTTCGAACGCAGACGAGGATGCCTCGGACCTGCCGAGGCATCCTCGGATGTGTGCTCGTCACACTCAGCTACTTCTCACCATCGGTTACTTCGTGAACGAAGTCGTAATATCCTCGTCTCTCTCGACTACTGCCTGCTTCACGAACTTGGAATTCGCGATTAGGTCCTTGAGTGTTGCTTCATAGGCTGCGGAATCGAGCGGAAGCTGTACTGTCGTGTCCTTGACCTTGGAGTAGATCATCGAGGTGGCCAACTCCACCGCATTGATGCCTTCGTCGGCCGGCGCGATCAGCGAGACGCCGTCCAGGATGGCGTCTACGAAGTTCTGGGTGATCGCCTTGTGACCAGCGCTGCCTCCACCATAAGGGATATCGATGTTCCACACGGGCGGCTTGGCGAAGCCGTGCGGGGTCGTGCGCGAGAACTCAGTTGCCGGAGTCTCATTGCGCGTAAACGTGATCTTGCCACCCTCGACCACGATCTTTCCGCGTTCGCCGGCGATCTCGAGCCTATTCGTTCCCGGCGCCTCGCCGGTGGAGACGATGAACGAGCCCATCGCGCCGTTGGGATACTCCAGATACGCGGAGACTTCGTCCTCGACCTCGATGTTGTGTTTGCCGCCGAAGTTCATGAACGCCCTTATTTTGGAAGGCATCCCGAACAGCCACTGCATGATGTCGAGGTTGTGCGGGCACTGGTTGAGCAGGATCCCTCCGCCCTCGCCGCTCCAGGTCGCTCTCCATCCGCCGCTGGCGTAGTAGGCTTCGGTTCGGAACCAGTCCGTTGCGATCCACATAACCCGAGTCAGTTCGCCGAGTTCGCCGCTTTCGACGATCGACTTCAGCTTCTTCCACAGCGGTTCAGTGCGGAGCTGGAACATGGCTGAGAAGACGAGCTTCGGGTTCGCCTTGTGTGCCGCGATCATACGTTCCGCGTCGGCCTTGTGCACGGCGATCGGCTTCTCGGTGAGAACGTGAATGCCGTTGTTCATGGCGTCGATGCCGATGGTCGTGTGGAAGTAGTGCGGAGTGGCAATCAGCACGGCATCCACCAGGCCTGATCGGATCAGTTCGGCGCTGTCCGTGTATGTCTTGACCGTGTCAAACCGTTTGAGCTTGTTCTCGTCGATATCGCAGACCGCGGTGAGCTCCGCGCGATTGACCTCGCCATTGAGGATGTAGTTTGCATGGTGTCCGCCCATTCCGCCGACACCGATAACGCCCATTCTTACTTTGTCCATTCCGATATTCCCCTTATTCGATTTGCTCCAGTGTAAACGCTTACACAACCCGTTCCAAGTGTCCTTCCCAATTCCTGCGCGACTTTGCCACCGCTTTCCCGTACTGCTGTGCTCTCTTGCAGCGCTGATCCTTGCTTGCCTGCCTCAGCCGGCCGTCCTCATCGGATCGCAGGGCGACCTTACCACGCTCCCGTGACAGGCGTTCGGGCGCTTTCTTCGCGGACGGGTAACATTACCATGGCACTCACAGCGATCTGACAAGGAGGAGACCAGGATGTACGTCGTGATACGACACTTCAAAGTGGACCCGGACATGATAGATGAGACGGCCGAAGTCGCGAAGAACAAGTTCCTTCCCGACCTGGTCGCGATTCCGGGCTTCAAGGCATATTACCAGCTTCACGCGGGCGAGGACGAGATAGCCTCCGTGAGCGTGTTTGCGGACAAGGCCGGCGCGGACGCGTCCGAGCGGCTTGCACGCCAGTGCATAGAGGAGCACCTGCCTGACGTCCTACTGGAGCCGCCGGTGACCATCGAAGGCGATGTAATGATCGAGGAAGTTGCCGAGAGCTTCATTACGAGAGCTTGACCGACACCTCCAGCCCTTCCCTGTCGAATACGACATTAATGCTGGACGAGAAACTGCCCGAGTTGCGCACGAAGTCCAGATAGCGAGACAAACGCTCAGCAGCGTTCTCGCTGTTATGTGCAAGGACGATCGCGCCTTCGGGCAGCTTCTCGTAACACGCTTCCAGTATGTCGAGATAGATCCCCTTGCCGCGCCGTTCGTCACCGTCTGCGTCCAGATAGAGCAGGTCGATATCGTCCTCGAACTGGGCCACCACATCGACCGCGTCCGCCGCGACGATCCGCGCCACGCCGGTCGGGTCGATCTTGCGAACGTTGCGCTCAGCGCGCTCCGCCTCTTGGGGCTTGATCTCCACTCCGATCAGGTTCTCTGCCTCATAGCACGCGCCCGGACCGACCGCCGCGCCTGCGTTGGATATGAACGTGTTTCCGCAGAATATGCCGGCCGCGATCATATTGCGGGGCCTGCGAATCGCGTTGATCGCGTAGAGAAAGCGCTGCATGCGCGGTGTGATCGCTGTCCACGGTATCTCGAAGAGCTCCGCCACGGCTCGTCGATGAGCTAGCAGCTTCTCGTGATCGTAGCTCGCATGCGGCAGCGCGCCGGCTTCGATCAGCAGCTTGAGCGCGCCATCCACGACTGCGATCTCGTCTGCAAGCGGTTCGAGTTCCTTGTGCGGGTGGCCGTAGTCCATTCGCAGGGTGGCGAAATCCTCTGTGCGATACTCGCTGACCATCAAGTCCTCCAAAGACGGGCGGGGATGAGATATTATACATTACTGGCGAGGCTGATGCACGGCGTCTGCGTGTCTCGGCTCGATGTGGCACACCATCTCACCTAACTCGTTCGGGAGTCATTTGACACCCCGCTTCACCAGTAGCATAATACAGCTACCTCTGCCGCGGCAACGGGCGCGGCGGACCTCATCATTCAGGGTGCTGGACATGAACTCACTTACGCTTCTTATCATCGCGCTGTGCGCTTTCGGACTGGCCTATCGCTACTACGGCGCGTTTATGGCGGCTAAGGTAGCCGTGCTTGATTCCAAGCGCGAAACACCGGCTTACGAGCGCCGCGACGGCAAGGACTACCATCCCACCAATAGGTACATCCTCTTTGGCCACCACTTCGCCGCAATTGCCGGTGCGGGGCCGCTGATCGGACCGGTGCTTGCGGCGCAGTATGGCTACTTCCCCGGCGCGTTGTGGATTCTCATAGGCGCGATCTTCGCCGGCGCCGTGCAGGACTATATCATCCTCTATGCAAGCGTCCGCAACAAGGGCGAATCCATTTCGAAGATTGCGCACAGGTATCTCGGGCCGGTGGCAGGGTGGTGCACGGCGTTCGCGGTGTTGTTCATCATCATTGTGGCGCTGGCGGGCCTTGCGAGCGCGGTCGTCAAAGCGCTGGAGGGGAGCCCGTGGGGTGTCTTCACGATCGGATGCAGCATACCGATTGCCTTCCTGATGGGGCAGTGGCTGTACAAGGTGCGACCGGGCAGGGTGGCTGAGGCGTCGATTATCGGCGTGGTGCTGCTGCTGGCCGCGGTGTTCGCCGGCAATCCGGTCTCGCACAGCGCGATTGCGCATTGGCTCAACATGAGTGAGGATTCGCTCAAGCTCGCGCTGCCGACCTATGGTTTCATCGCGGCGGTTCTCCCCGTGTGGATGCTGCTGTGCCCGCGGGATTATCTCTCGACGTATATGAAGCTCGGCACCGTGGGGCTGCTGGCTGTGGGCATATTGTTTGTCCATCCCACGCTGCTGATGCCGGCGACTACGAAGTTCGTGCACGGCGGCGGGCCGGTGGTTCCGGGGCCGGTGTGGCCGTATGTATGCCTGACGATCGCGTGTGGCGCGATTTCGGGTTTCCACACGCTGATAGGTTCGGGGACCACGCCCAAGATGATCAGCAATGAGCGTGACGTGTTGCCGATAGGCTATGGCGCGATGCTCGTGGAGGGATTCGTCGGGCTTCTTGCGCTTATCGCCGCCTGCACGCTGCATCAGGGCGACTACTTCGCCATCAACGCCAACATCGCCCAGTTCCCTGACTTCGCCAACCATACGAAGGATCTTGCCGTATTGACGAAAGAGGTCGGCGAGAAGACGCTGGTCGGCCGCACGGGCGGCGCGGTGACGCTCGCGGTGGGCATGTCCAAGGTCTTCAGCGGCCTGCCTGGCATGAAGAGCCTGATGCAGTACTGGTATCACTTCGCGATCATGTTCGAGGCGCTGTTCATCCTCACGACAATCGACACCGGCACGCGTGTCGCTCGGTTCATACTTCAGGAGATGATCTCACCTCTCTACAAGCCGCTGGGCAAGGGCACCTGGCTGCCCGGTGTTATCCTAACGAGCTTCGCGGTGACTTACGCGTGGTACTACCTGCTCAAGGGAGGGACTATCAGCACGATCTGGCCGATGTTCGGGATTGCCAACCAGTTACTGAGCGTGATTGCGCTCGCAATCGGCACGACCTACATCCTGCGCCGTTCAGCCAAGCGATTCTACGCTCTGACGACGTTCGTACCGTTTGCGTTCATGGCTGTAACTGTGCTCAGCTCCGGTGTGCAATACACCGCGAAGATGAACTCCGGCTCAGTTGTGCTGCGAGCGGTCCTGGCAACTCAGGATGCCGCGAAGATCGAGGCGGTGGCGAAAAAGCTCCCGACCTACAAGGCCGACAAGCCGGCTGTCGGCCAAGTTGCCTCCGCCGCGACAGCCGCTCGTGTGAACTCGGTGCTGACCGTTCTGATGATGGGTCTAGCGGTCGTGATAAGCATCGATTGCCTGGCAAAGTGGGTGCGCATCCTCACGGGACGCATACCGCGCGACGAAGACTCCGAGCCCGGCCGCGACCTGATGAAGCTTGCGGAGGGGACGGAGGTGTCGGACTGAGTAAGCCGCAAGGGCCTTGTACTGATATGTCAGCGCCTTCTCCGCTCCGGGGGCGAGCTCGAATTCCCACGTGATTCTGGGAATCCGGGTTGACTGCGGTGAGCTTGAAGATCTTGCCGTTGTCGCTCGCCTCTGCTGCCTCGCTATGGTCGAGGGGAGAGGCCGCGCTGCAGCAGGTGCACCGACCTGAGCGCGGAGCGAAAGCTTGCGTATACCACCGTAGCCACGCTGCTCAACCGTCTTCAGGTCGCATTGCTGAGCCTCGACGACGGGATTCGCTCCCACGCGAACCTCCAGCCGCCCCGCGATCCGGCGAGTGCCGTATGGGTTGCGAAACATACCGATTCCGCTGCGGATATGGGTCAAACGGACGAAACCTTGACGCCTCAGCCGCAAGTCGTCTATCATTCGGTTGTCCGAAGGGGGATACAGCCCAATGCGCATTCTGTTTCTTGATCTTGACACTCTGAGGCCGGACCATCTCGGATGCTACGGCTATCACCGCAACACGTCGCCCAACATCGACCGCATAGCGAGTCAGGGCGTGCGGTTCAGCAACTACTTCTGCTCCGACGCGCCCTGCCTGCCGTCCAGAGCCGCTCTGATGAGTGGGCGGTTCGGCATCCATACCGGTTGTGTCGGTCATGGGGGTACCGCGGGCGACATGCGCCTCGAGGGCAGCCCGCGTGGATTCAGGGATCGGATGGCGTTCGATTCGCTGCCTTCGTTCTTGAAGAGAAACGGGTTCCGCACCACCACTATCAGTCCGTTCGCGGAGCGGCACGGCGCATGGTGGTTCTACTCCGGGTTCAACGAGACTTACAACACCGGCAAGGGCGGTATGGAATCGGCGGAGGAGATCACCCCGACTGTTCTCGACTGGATCGACCGCAACGCGTCGGATGACAATTGGTTCCTGCACATCAACTACTGGGACCCCCACACGCCCTATCGTGCGCCCGAGGAGTTCGGCAACCCGTTCAGGGACGATCCGATCCCGGATTGGATCACGCCGGAGATCCTGGCTGAGCACAGAACGCTCTCCTCGCCCCATGGCGCGCAAGAAATCAATATGTACGATGCCCAGACCAACCCCAGATGGCCGCGCCATCCGGGCGAACTTACGGACATGAACGATGTGCGCAGGATGTTTGACGGCTACGACTGCGGCATCCGCTACCTCGACGATCACGTCGGCCGCATCTTTGCGGCTCTCGAGAAGCAGGGTGCCATGGACGACGTCGCGATCATCATCAGCTCCGACCACGGCGAGAACATCGGCGAACTCGGGCTCTACGGCGAGCACGCCACTGCCGACGCCGTCACTCCGCACATTCCGATGATCATTCGCTGGCCGGGAGCGAAGTCGGGGCACGTGGACGATGGCATGCACTACAACCTTGACCTCGCGCCGACGTTGGCAGGGCTTCTGGGTAAGGATCCTGCTGAGTCCTGGGACGGCTCCAGCTATGCGCCGACCCTGACCGATGGCAGCGACTGTGGGCGTGACTACCTCGTCCTCAGCCAGTGCGCGCACGTCTGTCAGCGCGGCGTTCGTTTCCGCGACTGGATGTATACCCGCACTTACCACGACGGCTACCACCTCTTCCCCGACGAGATGCTGTTCGACGTCAAGAACGACCCGCACGAGCAGCGCAATCTGGCCGAGGCAGAGCGAGAGGTGTGCATGGAGGCGGTGTACCACCTCAACGATTGGCACGACGCGATGATGAAGTCCATGCCATACGAGGTCGACCCGCTCTGGACCGTCATGAAAGAGGGTGGGCCGCTGCACGCGCGCGGGTATCTGAAGGCCTACTGCGAACGGTTGGAGCAGACCGGCCGCGGTCAGCACGTCGCCGAGCTCAAGCGCCGCCACCCCGGCGAGTTCGCTTAGAAGAACGGATTATGCCGCAGCTCCTCTCCGACTGTGGTCGCCGGACCGTGGCCGGGGAGGAGGACTGTATCCTCGGGCAGTGATAGCACCTTGGATTTTATCGCGTCCAGCATCTTGCGATAGTCGTGCATAGGCCGACCGATGGACCCGGCAAACAGAGTGTCGCCCACGAAGCACGTCCCATCGATCACGTAACACGTGGAACCTGCCGTATGGCCGGGGGTTGCGAGCGGTGTTACTGACAGCTCACCGAGATGGAAGCTCACGCCGTCTTCGGCGGACCGCCAGTCCGCGTCGATTGACGTCATGACCGCCTCTCGATCGGCCTCTGAGCACACGACGGTCACTCCGTCGTGCAAGCTGACGAGTTCGCGCAATCCATCGATGTGATCGGGGTGCGCATGCGTGATAAGGATCAGGTCGAGAGTGAGACGGTTTGCGTGGAGTGTTCGCTCGATGTCAGAGACGGCTCCGCCAGGGTCGATGACGGCTCCGCGGCTAGAGTCCGGGCACCCAGCGACATAGGCGTTCTCGCCATAGGCGCCAAACGGTACGTGTATTGCCCAGACGGAAAGCTTCCCGAACCTCCCCGTTGCGGGTTGAGGCGCCCAGGAACCCGTGGCAAAGGCCGCTACCTTGTCCTCGTCCAGCCCGAGCGCTCGCGCCAGTCGCTTTGCCGTGTCTTCGCTGGGCGTGAGGCGATATGCTTCCATGTCGGCGATATCGCGCTCATCCAGTCCGGCTGCGGCGGCGAGCTGCGCGATGCTCAGCCCGTTTCCTGCGCGTGCCTTAGCGATCGTGTCCCCGATCTCGTCCTCGAGTTGCATGCCCAGATTATACCGCAAAAGCGGCCTGCTTGCTGGAGTGAAGGAACGAGGAGCGCGCTCAGAGAATGAGACGATATACAGACTCTACTGGGGGTTGCAATGGTAGTCTCTTTTGTCCGTAACGGTGCGGACTTGATGGATGGCGCGCTGGTCAAGTTCGAGTCCGAGGCCGATCTGAGGTCCCTCAACATGACCGGCGCGATGTGGGATGCGAAGCGGGGATGCATAGCATTCGATCCCAGCAGTGGAATGGAGAAGGGTGTAGTCGAGACGCCTGAGGTGGAAGTCGAGGGTGGGTTCGATCATCTGCTGCCGTCGTGGAACGCGTCTACTCCCGTTTGCAGCTACCTGGTGATCTACGCGCAGGCTCGGATAGGTGGTGCCTGGAGCAAGTGGTACAATCTCGGCGTCTGGAACACCGGAGGGTGTCCTCAGAATCGCACGAGCGTCAAGGGGCAGAAAGACGAGTGCGGCGACGTTGATACCGACGTGCTCAAGCTCGCCAAGCTCGCCGATGCCTTCAGAGTCAAGGTCGAGCTGTGCTCCGCCGACGGCAAGACGTATCCATGCCTTCGATTCCTTTCGGTCAACGTGATAGACACATCGCTCGAGGCGGTGGACTTGCCGCCCGTGCAGAGCGCGTGGGGTACTGAACTCGACGTCCCTGCTTTCGCGCAGATATCGGTCGAGGGAGGCGGCGGGTGGTGCAGCCCGACGTCAACCACCATGCTGCTCAACTACTGGGCCGGCAAACTCAATCGCTCCGATCTGGCCGTTGGGATCACGGAGACTGCGAGGGCTATTCACGATGAGTCCTGGAATGGGACCGGCAACTGGCCCTTCAACACTGCCCGAGCATCGGAGTACCCGGGCATCAGGGGCTACGTGACTCGATTCGCCAGCGTTTCGCAGATCGAGCGATGGATCGAAAAGGGGGTGCCGGTGATCGTCAGCCTTCATTCCAGCAGGCTTCGCCGCGAGGACTCGGATACCGACCCCGGTCATTTGATGGTCATACGCGGGTTCACCGCCGAGGGCGATCCCATATTCAACGATCCGTGGCCGCGCGGCGGCAAAGCCGAAGATGCGCCGCGCGAGTACCCGATCGAGGATCTACGTAAGATCTTCAAGCGCGAGGACCTGGAATACGCGTGGCTCGGCAAAGGCGGCTCGTGGGGGACCGTGTATCTTATCTATCCCGAGGGTTTCGGGGGTTGACATCCGGTCGCGGATGAGGCATAATTGCAAATGATTACTATTTGCAATTGCTCGGAGCGATGCTTTGACGATCAGGCGCGACGTTATTCTCGAGGAACTGAGAAAAGTCAGAACGCATCCCACTGCGGATGAGGTCTATGAGATGGCGCGCCGAGTCATGCCTCGGATCAGCCTCGGCACGGTCTATCGCAACCTCGAGGCGCTGTCCGAGCAGGGAGTCATTCAGAAGCTGCCGACGAGCGGCGCGCCGATGCGCTACGACGGCGATCCCGTCCGACACAGCCACGTGCGGTGCACGAGCTGTGGGCGGGTCGATGACATCGAGGGTGACGGGTTGGTCAAATGGCCCGACGATACCGGCGGCTACGAGCTATCTGGCTGCCGGATCGAGTTTGCCGGGGTTTGCCCGGCATGCAGGAGGTTAGCTGATGGCTAATGTGAAAGGCACCAAGACAGAGAAAAACATCATGGCCGCGTTCGCGGGCGAGTCGCAGGCTCGCAACAGGTATACGTTCTTCGCCAGCCAGGCCAAGAAGGATGGCTACGAGCAGATAGCGGCTGCATTCGAGGAGACGGCGAACCAGGAGAAGGAGCACGCGAAGCGGCTGTTCAAGCTGTTCGAGGGCGGTGAGGTCGAGATCACGGGCGGTTTCCCGGCGGGCGTGATCGGGACAACGCTGGAGAACCTCAAAGCCGCCGCGGCAGGCGAGAATCACGAGCACACTTCGATGTATCCGGATTTCGCCAAGATCGCCCGCGAAGAAGGCCTGACAGGCGTTGCAGCCATTTTCGATTCTATCGCCGTAGCCGAAGCGCAGCACGAGGCGCGGTATCTTGCGTTTGCGAAGAACATAGAAGCGGACCGCGTGTTCAAGCGTGACGCAGAGGTTACCTGGCGGTGCCGCAACTGCGGTTACCTGCACAAGGGCAAGGCCGCTCCGGGCGCGTGTCCGGCGTGCGCTCACCCGCAGGCACATTTCGAGATTCTTGGTGAGAACTGGTGACCTGCGGGTTTCCACACCGTTAGCCCTGAGTAGCCGGCGGAGCGGGCGTATCGAAAAGCGATCTGAGGACGGATAATGCAAGCAATTGAGCTGAAGAAGGGGATCTATTGGGTCGGCGCGATCGATAGCGAGATGCGCGAGTTCCACGGCTATTCGACGCCGTCCGGCACTACCTACAACGCGTATCTGATGGTCGATGAGAAGGTCGTCCTGTTCGATACGGTCAAGAAGGGTTTCGCGCAGGATTTGCTCGCGAGGGTAAGCGATGTAATCGATCCCGGCAGGATCGATTACATCGTCGTCGACCACGTCGAAATGGATCACAGCGGCTCGCTGCCGGAGATAGTGGAGGCCGTGCAGCCTGAGAAAATCATCTGCTCGTCCAACGGCAAGAAGGCGCTCCTGGCGCACTTCCGCCGCGAAGACTGGCCGTATGAGGTCGTTGCGACGGGACAGGGCATCAGCACCGGGGAGAGGTCCATCAAGTTCATCGAGACGCGGATGATCCACTGGCCGGACAGCATGTTCTCATACATTCCGGAGCAGTCACTGCTGATCTCTCAAGATGGCTTCGGCCAGCATTGGGCCACGGACGAGCGCTTCGACGACCAGGTCGATGAAGCCGAACTGATGCTGCAGGCTGCGAAGTACTATGCCAACATCCTGTTGCCCTACTCGATGCTCATCCAGAAGCTGCTCGGCCAGATCAAGGAAATGGGCCTGTCCATCGACATGATCGCGCCGGACCACGGACTGATCTGGCGGTCCGGCGCCGGCAAGATAATCGATGCGTGGGACCGATGGAGCCGGCAGGAGTGCGTGGACAAGGCCGTCGTCGTCTACGACACCATGTGGCACTCCACCGAGCTTATGGCCCGCGCCATCGCGGATGGCATCGCCGGCGAGGGCGTGCATACGAAGCTGATGGGGCTGGATATCTGCCATCGAAGCGACGTGATGACCGAACTACTGGACGCGAGAGCTGTCGTGCTCGGTTCCGCCACGCTCAATAACGGCATGATGCCGCGCATGGCGGACATGCTCGCCTATATGAAGGGCTTGCGGCCGACCGGCAAGATCGGCGCCGCGTTCGGAAGCTACGGTTGGGGCGGCGAGGCTCCTCGTCTGCTCGATGCGTTCCTCGCGGAGATGAAGTTCGAGAGCGCCTTCGAGTGCCTTCGTGTGAACTACGTTCCGTCCGAGGAGGACCTCGCCAAGTGCGTCGAGCTTGGCGCCAAGGTTGGGGCCATGGTCAAAGGCTGAGCCTTGATGCGCATTGCCACATTCAATGCAAACTCGCTTCGCAGCCGGCTCGGGATAACTCTGGGCTGGCTGCGCGCTCATGAGCCGGACGTCCTGTGCGTGCAGGAGACTCGCGTCACCGATGCTGAGTTCCCATCCGACGCATTCACCGATGCCGGTTACCACGTCGTGTTCACCGGGCAGAAGACCTTTAACGGCGTCGCGATCATCACGCGCGAGGAGCCGGAGGACGTCCGCGTCGGCATGGGCATCGAGGGCATGGACGATGAAGCCAGGCTTATCCGCGCGCGTGTCGCCGGTGTGGAAGTAGTCAACACATACGTTCCCCAGGGAACGGCCGTCAACTCCCCGAGGTTCGAGTTCAAGCTCCATTGGATCAGCAGCCTCCGCAGCTACTTCGCCAGGGATCTGTCACCGGATTCGCGGGTTGTGTGGGTTGGAGACTTCAACGTCGCGACTGAGCCCATAGATGTCGTTGATCCCGATGCGCTGCTGGGCAGCGTCTGTTACCATCCTGACGAGCACAAGGCGCTGGAAAGCGTGCGTGAGTGGGGGTTCGTGGATGTGTTCCGCAAGCACCATCCGGGCGAACCCCGCCAGTACTCCTTCTACGACTACCGCGTCCCAAATGCCCTGAAACGTAAGCTCGGCTGGCGCATCGACCACATCTGGGCGACGGCGGCGATGGCGCAGAAGTGTACCGACTGCTGGATCGATCTCGAGCCCAGGCAGATGGAGAAGCCGTCGGACCACACATTTGTTGTAGCCGATTTCGACGTGAACTAGCGTTTTGGCACAGAATTGGCACGGCTCACGTGGGGCAGTGAAGTAGGCAGGAGGACAATTCGTGCCTAACCCATTGCGTCGCCTGCTTGTTGTAACGGCTGTTCTGGTCTGCTCTGCGGGGACCGTCCACCCGCTGAGCCTTACGCCTACGCGGATGACCGTCAACCCATCCGCGCCATTCCAGATCAACAATCGCCTCCGCAATCCCATCGTCTGGCAGAACTTCGGTACGTGGCTGATGATGACCGAGGATCTGACCACTGGCCGCGTCTGCTACTACTACGAGTACAACAACAAGTCCAAGGTCAACCTCAAGACGGCTCAAGTAGGTACGTGGGTTCCGCTCGGTTCCGCGATCAAGTGGCTGATGTTCGTGGACTACGTGCAGGGCCAGAATCGCCTGATGGCGCACGATGTTGACTGGCACGCCGACCACGTTGCAGTTTCCAGCACTCAGCCGCAGATCGGCTGCGGATTTGCGGGCACCAACTGCTACTATGGCCAATACAGGGCGGCGCGGGTGGGGGATCACTACCCAGTGGATATCTACTACCTGAGCATGAAGGACGGCAGCTACGGTCCTGTGTGCATCAGCGATTCAGAGAAGTCCGACTTCGCTCACGACGGCACGCTGATGGTCTACCGCGCACACTACGGCCCAGGTGACGACCGAATCTGCGGGCGGTACTTCGCCGGAGGCAGCGAGTTCACTATTGCCAACACGAACGCGATTCACCCCACCGTGTGCGGGAGCCTGGTTGCGTGGGCTGAAGCAAGCGGCGGGGGCTATCGGATCATGGGAAAGGATTTCCTGACTGGCGACACGCGCGTCATAGCCTATACAAAGGCCAACCCGCCATGTCCCGAGGCAGGCCGCGGCGCTATCTTCTGGGAGGACGCGCGGAGCACCAGGCTGACGGGTCTCGATATCTACGGCTACGATTGGGCTGCCCGCAAGGAGTTTCCAGTCACCACAGCGGCGGGCAATCAGGTCCGCCTGCGAGTTTGCGACAACCTCGTAACCTACGTCAGCGGCAACCTCGGTTACGAGATCCTCTGGGGAGTCACGTTCTAGGGAGAGCCACGAGTTACGAGTCGGCCCGAATGCGATCCGCACAAGGCAGCACAACTCGTAACTCGCAGCGGCGCAATACTACTTGTTGCCTTCCGCCAGCCCGCTCGACGTTAGGTACTCATAGCTCTTGCGCACGGCTTCCATCATGTCGGTCTCGCACGCGTCGAGTTCGACAATCAGCCATTCGAGCACGTTCGGATCAGCCGCGCCGATGATCGCCGGCATATCGAGTTTTCCGGAACCGACAGCGGTGTGAACGTGCTTGCCCTCTTCGAGCATGCCGTCCTTGATGTGCAGCACGGGCAGCCGCGCCTTGTGCTTGCTTACGACCTCCACCGGATTGGCCTTGCCGAAAGCGGTCCAGTAGACGTCGAGCTCGCTGAAGATGTCCGGAGCCTCAGCCATGAGAATGTCGTAGACGTAGGTGCCGTCGATCTTGTCGAACTCCCACCAGTGATTGTGAAAACCGAACTTCATTCCGTGGGGCTTGAGCAACTCGGCTGCTTTGCTGAACTGTTCGGCTGCGGTCTTCACGTCGTCAATGGTCTTGAACTGGTCGGGGCCGAAACCGCTGATCACCTTGTTGTTGCCCAGCGCGGCCTCGGTTTCGACGATCTGCCCCACAGACTCGGGCGTCGGAAGCCCCGTGTGGCTGCTAGAGCACTTCATGCCCAGATCGGAGATGAGCTTGGCGATCTCCTTGGGGTCGTGCCCGTGAAGTCCCGCGAACTCCACGCCCTTGAAGCCGATGTCGGCAATGGTTCGAAGCGTGCCCGGGAAATCCTGGGACGCCATTTCACGAACGGTGTATAGCTGAATGGATATGGGTTTCACTGTCAACTCCTTGCTGTAGGGTTAGAACATTTGGACGTTAGAACGTTCCCGACGGTCCACCGAGAAACCTTCTAGTATTCAGGCGTTCTGACCTTCAGACTCAGATGGAAGACTGCGGCTCCTGGGGCAGATACTTGAGGAACCAGTCTCGGGCCAGCTCCGCCACCTTCTCCAGAGCGCCTGGCTCCTCAAAGAGATGCGTTGCGCCTGGAACGATGACGAGTTCGGCCACGCCCGCCAGCGCCGCGTGCGCCTCCTGGTTGAGCTGAATCACGGGGTAGTCCTCGCCGCCGACGATAAGCAGAGTGGGCACTGAGATACCGGCAAGGTAGCGCATTGCGAGGTCGGGGCGTCCGCCACGTGAGACGACAGCTCTGACCTCTCCAGCGCCTTCCGCGACAGCCCTTAGCGCCGCGGCCGCCCCTGTGCTGGCCCCGAAGTACCCAACAGAAAGCCGGTTCGTGTCGGGGTTGGAGCGAAGCCACTCCGTGGCAGTGAGGAGGCGCTCGGCAAGCAGCGCGATGTCGAACACCTTGCGTCTGTCTTCGGACTCGACGGGGTCGAGCAGATCCACAAGTAGCGTGCCCAGGCCGCCTTCGCGCAGTTCTCGTGCGACGAACTGATTGCGGGGGCTGAACCTGCCGCTGCCGCTGCCGTGCGCGAACAGCACCACGCCTTGCGCGTTTTCGGGGATGGCCAGCATCCCTTCGATGCGGACCAACCCCGCTTCTATGGCGACTGTCCTATCCACTGCGAGTTGCATCTCGCTTGCAGCTATACCCACGGTGCGACTGCAGCTACACCGTCCGGCCTACACGGCGCTACTTGGCGGGAGCTTTTGGCGCTGCCGCCGGTTTGACCTCGGGCTTGGGTGACGGGTTGGCAGCTGGCTTCGCAGTCGGCTTCGCCTCTTTTGCTTGTGCGGCAGCGTTCGCGAGCGTCGTGCACGGGATCACTGCGAGATAGCTGTCGCTGCTCTCGTCCCGCGAGGTCGTCAGCGCGTATCTGAGCACAAGCACGCCCACGCATTTGCCATCGAGCGTGAACGCCGGGATTCCGACTTCGTCGTGCATGTTGTTGAGTATGTACAGCGTGCGAGGTTTGGTCAGCACGGACTCGATTCGGTCCAGCCTGACTGCCGACGATCGATTCGCGGCTTGGCCGAGCCTCGACAGAACGACGACTTGGTCGAGCACCTGCGGAGTAGAGGCGTTCGCGAGATCGACTGCCGCAAGCGGCTTTTCGGGCTTTGTCTTGGGCCGAATGAACGCAAGGTCGAGATCCTTGTCTCGAAGGACGATATCGGATGGTATCTCCGTGCCATCGGCGGTCTTGATCCGGACGTCTTTGGTCTCGACCGAGAAGTTGTAGCCGTTCGACTTGTCAGACTCGTCCATATACGAATCCGGTGACACTTCTGAGAGTGACGTCACCGCGAGCCCGGACGGGTCGATGACGGTCGCCGTCGTCGTATGCTTCTGCTCCTGGCTATCGGTCTTGCCGTTATAGCTTTCCTTTATGTTCACGACAATCTGGACCGTGACTACTGAGTCCTTGAAGCTGTCCGCGACCTTGCGGGCATCGACTTCGACCTGCGCGAGGCACGCCGCGCCGACCACCAGCGTCATGCAGACGACAAAAAACATAACCTTGATCTTCATAGCTCTCCTCTTGCCCGTCGGGGCTATTGGCCTGCTTCGGACCAGTCAGGCTGCACTTCCAGAAAGACCGTATGTGTTCCGCGCATCGCCTTGAATATCACCGATTTCGGCTTGCTCTTGGCGACCTCCGCGAGCGCGGTCTTCAGATCCTCGAGGCCGGTAATCTTCTTCCCATCGACTGCGGTGATGACATCACCTACTTTCAGATCCGCCAGCGCGGTCCAACTGCCTTCCGAGACCGATTCCACGTAGGCGCCGGCCGCGTCCTTGGTAACCTCACCCTCCGACTTGTCCCTGAAAGCGATGTCGCGAGCAGTGAACTCGAAGTTCATGTCCTCATAGACAGGGAAGTCACGCGGGGGCTTGGGGGATGCCTGCAGCTTCACGGTCACATCCATCGGCTTGCCGGCTCTTATCACTCCCAGCTTCGCGTCCGCCCCCACATCATACTGGCGGATCATACTGGGCAGGACCTCGCCGTCCTCTTCCTGCTCCGCGGGGATATCCTCTCCGTCGAGCTTGACTATCAGGTCGCCGACCCTGAGTCCGGCCTTGTCCGCTGTACTGCCGGCATAAACCCGCGTGATGCGAACCCCCGTCTTGCCGGCGACGCCAAGTGCTTCAGCGAGGTCACTCGTGAGCACCTGGGATTCTATGGGCAGCCATGCTTTGCTGATCTCACTGCCCGGGCTGGAGGGTTCAGCGTGACCCACCTTTACGACGGTTGCATAGCGCTTCTCGCCGCGGGCGAATTCCACTATCACCGGCGCCGGGCCGCTGGCGTTCTCGGTAAGCTTGCGCGTGACCGCCCTCAAGTCTGCGACATCCTTCACCGGCTCTCCGCCGACGCGCACGATCACGTCATCTTCCTGGAGACCGGGCCTGGCGGTGGCCGACGGGCCACTTGGAAGAACACCCGTGACCACGACGCCCTCGCGCGTGGCCAGCCTCATCCGGTCCTGCACCTGAAACGTGATGTTCGTCCCGCAGATACCCCACGACTTGAACTCAGACTGCCTGTCGGCGGCCTTGAGCCGCTCAGATGGGGTCACTTCCAGCGCTATCTCCTTGCCGTCCCGAAGCACCTCGGCCTTCACGGGCTTGCCGATCGGCAGGTTGGCGGCGAACTGATTGAACAGAGGGATCTGTTCCTTGAACCGCGCCAGGACTTCGGTTCCATTGAGGGTTAATAGCACATCACCTGGCTTGAACCCAGCCTTGGCACAGGGAGAGTCAGCAAGGACCGCGCTGACGAGAATCCCCTTCTTGAGCGCTGATGAGCGCAGGAGCGGCTGCACCTCTAGCCCGAGCCACGATCGCGTCACTTTGCCTGTCTTTATCAATGACTCAGTAACCGACTTCGCCAGGTTGCTGGGAATCGCCCCCGAGAGCCCGATGCTGATCTCGTTGATTCCCACAATCTTGCCGGCTGTATCCACGAGTGGGCCGCCGGAGTTCCCCGGCCTTATGAGCGCGTCGTGCCCGATCCACCTCACGATGGACCCGACATCCTCGCCCTCCAACTCCAGCCCGCGATCCGCGAACAGAGGCGGCATGACCATCTCGGTGTTACTGATGATGCCGTTGGTGACGGACTGGCTGAGCGCGAGCGGGCAGCCCATCGCAAACACGCGGTCCCCGACCTGCAGCTTCGATGAGTCACCAAACGAGGCATAGGGGAACGGCTTGCTGTCCGGAGGGATGAGCTTGATCACTGCTATGTCCGATAGGGGATCAGTGCCAATCAGCTTTGCGTCCACAATCCTCCTGTCGGCAAGCGTGCACAGCAGCTTGCGCGCGTTGCCGGCCACGTGGTGGTTTGTTACCGCGTAGCCTTCGGGCGAAATGATCACGCCGCTGCCCGCGGCTTCGACCTTGATCTCGCGCCCCTGCACATAATCAGCGGAAACGACGATGATTCGGATCAGAGCGGGGCGGACCGCGTCGACTGCCGCGGTCATCTCTTGCTTGAGCTGGTCGCTGTTTGGTGCGGCTCTCACTGCCGCGGCCAGAGCAAGCAGGAGTAAGACAAAGACTGGCTTTCGGAACATGCTTCCTCCAAGTGCGCCCACGCGCAACAACACTTTCGTCGAACTGGCGCTGAACTCCTTTGGGCGGGTTGACCAAAAAAAGGCCGCCTGATCATGCAGACAGCCCCTGTAAGTGCGATGGTAGCGGAGGTCGGGATCGAACCGACGACGCCCCGGGTATGAGCCGGGTCCTCTAACCAGCTGAGGTACTCCGCCGCGCCAGTGATATTCTACCAGTCCCGGCGTGTATTCGTCAACGGCTCTGGAGAACCTTTGCGCGGCGAACGTTTCCGACACCCGGGGCTGAGCTAGGAACCAGCCGCAAGCCTTGTGGTTTCCCCATCCTCGGCTGCATGATCCCGGCAGAAGCTGTCGAAGACAGGCAGATAGTCCCGCCAGACCTCGTTTCGAGTGCCGTTGATGAACTTCGTCAGACTGATGAAAGGAACGTACTTCGGCCTCTTGGGCGGAGACTTGAGCGTGAAACCTATCTGCGCGAGTGTCTTGTCGCTCTTGCGCGTATTGCATTTCTTGCAGCAGCATACGAGGTTGTCCCAGGACGTCGGACCTCCGACCCTGCGCGGGATCACGTGATCCACCGTCAGGTCTGCTCCTCTGTGGCCGCAGTACTGGCAGGTGTAGTTGTCGCGCGCGAATATGCTCCGTCGCGAAAGCTTGAGCTGCGGCATCGGCCTCTTGATGTGGTTCCGCAGGCGCACCACCGATGGCGACCGGACGTCGGACTTGGCGGAGTGGAGTACAACGCCATCCTCATGCAGCACATCAACCTTGCCCAGGTACACGAGATTGATCGCCCGCCTCATGTTACAGATGTTGAGCGGCTCGTAGTCGCTATTGAGTACCAGCACTTCTTGGTTCATGTCCGCGTTGGCCTAACAAAAAAGCCCGCCTCGACACACGCGTGCCGGGCGGGCTTAGATGGTCAGTATCGAGTAGTGATACTGAGACGCGCACAGGCACCGTTGATGGAACAGCAGGCAATAGGCCTGCCACCCCCGACTCACGGCGACCAAGCTTTCGTGTTTCCGCGCGATCATCTCAGTAAGTCCTCAGGTGTTACACTACACCTGTGGACATTTTACTGCGTCATGCGGGGTCTGTCAATACATTGTAATAGCTCAGGGACGATGAGTAGGATCGTCATCCTGAACTTGATTCCCTCGGAACGTCAGTGGATTCGTAGAATCCACGAGAGTTCAGGACCCATCACTTCGTAGCCTGGATGCCGGATCAAGTCCGGCATGACGCATCGCCCACTAAGACTGAATTACCTTACGACATTTGACAGCCAAACTTGTCCCTGGTACACTTAGCGAGATGCGGTCGGATTCCACGATGAAGTCAGTCACGCTGCGTTCTCACGCCAAGATCAATCTCACACTCGATGTGTCGCGGCTCAGGCCTGATGGCTACCACGACATCGACAGCGTGGTTCAGGTGATCGACCTCAGCGATGAGCTGGAGGTCTGGCGTGCCGGCGAGGGCGCGATAGAGATCGACGTCGCGACGGGAGACGCGCCAACCGATAAGAGCAACCTGGTGTGCCGCGCCGCGGCGGTCTTCTTCGAACGGACGGGTATTCGCGGCGGGGCGCGCTTCGTGCTCAAGAAGCGGATTCCCGCCCAGGCAGGTCTCGGCGGTGGAAGCGGAAACGCTGCGGCCGCGATTGCCGGGCTGAACAGGCTCTATGACTGCGGGCTGTCGCGTGACGAACTGAGCGCTCTGGCCGCGAAGGTGGGTTCGGATGCAGCTCTGTTCGTCGTGGGAGGGACCGTCCGAATGCGCGGCCGCGGCGATATAGTGGAGCCGCTGCTTGACGCGCCTGAGATGAGCATTGTCGTAGTGAAGCCGGCCGTCGGCGTGTCGACATCGTGGGCTTACGGTGAACTCGACAAGCGTGAACGCCGGGCTTCTGGCGCAAGTGATGTGGCCGAGGATGCGATCAGAGGCCGCGACAGGCGAGCGTTGCTTGCGAGCCTGTCAAACGATTTCGATCCGGTCGTGTGTGGGCTTGTGCCTGAGATAGATGCCGCGAAGCGGCGACTGCTTGAAGTCGATGCGAAGGCTGCCATGCTGTCCGGCTCGGGATCGGCCGTGTTCGGAGTGTTCGAGACAAGCGTCGCGGCGGATGCCGCTGTAGTCGCTCTCAGTAAGGAATTTGCGGACGTGTTCGCCTGCCGTACGCTGTCGCGCAGCGAGTCGGAGTTGGTGTAGCAGTGGATAAGATCAGTGCGCTAATACTGGCCGGCGCTCCTGCGGGCGCCGAGTTGAGCCCAGACAACGCTGAGATCAGCCGAGCGATGCTTGACATCGGCGGCAAGACGATGCTGCAATGGGTCGTGGATGCACTGCGCGCGTCGCCGTCGATCGGTCGGATAGTGGCGGTTGGCCGGGTGGAGGCTGATGGGCTGGATCAGGCTATCGAGCCCAAAGAGAGCCTCGTTGAGAATATGAAGCTTGGGCTGGACGCGATCGGTGCGTGCGAGGCCGTGCTGATCGTCAGCGCGGACGTGCCTATGCTGACGAGCGAGGCTGTCGACGATTTCCTGACGCGCGCGGAATCCCTGGATGCGGATATGGCATATCCCATCATCGCAAAGACGGATTGCGAGGCGCGCCATCCGGAACTGCGGCGGACGTATCTCAAGACCGGCGACGGCACATTCACAGGCGGCAACATAATGCTGGTGCGGCCGGAGTTCGTCACCCGGAACTGGCGGGCGATTCAGAACGCCTACGCCGCGCGGAAACATGTGACGCAGCTTGCTCGTATGATAGGATTGGGAACTCTGCTTCGGGTGCTGCTCGGTCAGGCGTTTCCGTGCGTGCTGAGGGTGTCGGCGCTGGAGAATGCGGCCTCCAGAATGCTTGGCGGCAAGCTCGCGGCCGTGATCAGCGCATATCCGGAGATCGGCGAAGACGTGGACAAACCGTCCGATCTCGCCGCTGTGCGAGCCATTCTAGGCTCCTGAGTTTTGGATCTTTGCTGTGGACCCTAACCATCTCATCCTGAATAAGATCAACTCGCCGGCCGACCTCAAGGGCCTTACCGAGGCCGACAGGAAGGCACTTGCCGAGGAGATTCGCGCGGCGATAATCGATACCGTGTCGCGAACGGGCGGCCACCTTGCGTCCAACCTCGGCGCGGTGGAGCTTTCGATTGCCTTGCACACCGTCTTCGACTCCCCCGACGACAAGATCGTCTGGGATGTCAGCCACCAGACGTATGCCCACAAGCTCCTGACCGGCCGCAGAGGTTCGTTTGATACACTGCGTCAAGGCGGTGGGATCTCGGGCTTCACGCGGCGGGACGAAAGCGAGCACGATTCATTCGGCGCGGGCCACGCCAGCACATCGATCTCCGCCGCACTCGGTCTCGCGAAGGCACGCGATCTCCGCGGCAGCGGCGAGCACGTGATCGCTGTTATCGGCGATGGGGCCATGACCGGCGGGCTCGCCCTCGAGGGCCTCAATAATGCCGAGCACGTCAACACCAACGTGATCGTAATCCTCAACGACAACGAGATGTCGATCGCGGAAAACGTGGGCGCGATGGCGCTGCACCTCAGCCGCTTGCGAATGGCTCCGCTATACAAGCGTGTGGAGTCGCGCGCGAAGGAGATGGTCGGAAAGATGCCCGCGGGCCGGACGCTGGCCCGGACCGCCGAGGGTCTCAGCCACGGCGTCGTTCGCTTGCTGGGTTCCAAGGCGGGCGCCGTCTTCGAGGAACTGGGGTTCACCTATCTCGGCCCGATTGACGGTCACTCCACCGAGGTCTTGATCGAGGTCCTCGAAAGCGCCAAGAGCCTTGCGGGTCCGCTGCTCGTCCATGTGGTGACGCAGAAGGGCAAGGGATACGAGTTTGCCGAGTCCGACTCCCGTGCGTTCCACGGCATAGCCGGGTTCGATGTGACAGACGGCATCGTAGAGCGTGCCAACGGCTACACCAGCTACACGAAGGCGTTTTCGGAGACTATCACCGAGCTTGCTGCCTCTGACGAGCGCATAGTGGCGATTACGGCGGCGATGCCGGACGGCACCGGCCTTGCCAAATTTGCCTCGACCTATCCGGATCGGTTCTTCGATGTCGGCATCGCTGAGGGCCATGCCGTGACGTTTGCCGCTGGCCTGGCCGCTGGCGGGCTGAGGCCCGTGGTCGCTCTGTACTCCACCTTCGTCCAGCGCGCCTACGATCAGATCCTGCACGATGTCTGTCTGCAGAACCTGCCGGTCGTGCTGGCCATCGACAGGGCAGGTCTCGTTGGTGAGGACGGCCCCACACACCACGGAGCGTTTGATCTCTCGTTTCTGCGGCACATGCCCGGCCTCGTGGTGGCCGCGCCCAAAGACACCAATGCCCTGCGCGACCTGATGGCGACTGCGCTTAGGCACGACGGTCCCATGGCCATCCGCTATCCCCGCGGGGGCGGGCCTGTCGAATACGATCGCCGCGAACCCGAGATTCTGACTATAGGCAGGGGTGAGTGTCTGAGGGACGGCGACGACATCGCGATCATTGCCGTGGGATCGACCGTCTATCCGGCTTTGGGCGCGGCTGAATTGCTGTGCGCCGAAGGCACGAGCGCCGGCGTTATCGATGCAAGGTTCGTTAAGCCTCTCGATGAGCAGCTTATCCTGAGCGTGTTCGAGAAGGGCGTGCCTGTGATAGTCGTCGAGGACAACACCATCATTGGCGGCTTCGGCTCGGCCATACTCGAGCTTGCGTCCAGCAAGGGCCACCCTCTGAACTGCGTTCGCAGGATCGGCGTGCCGGATGCCTTCATCGCTCACGACTCCTTGGACGCCCTCCGGGAACGCATCGGCCTCACTGCAGCTCAGATCGCCTGCATCGCTCGCGAGCTGATTTCTTCCGACGTTTTCCACGGCAACGTTGAAGCCTTGCTCCCCCCGCCTGTCTAAGCATTTGTGACCGTCAACTCCAAGAGCCGTTCTGATCTCGGATGGAAGCATCGAGCCCGCGACGCCGCGCGTCGGGAAACGGACGCCAGCCGACGAGGATATCGCGCACAACGCGGCGCTGCCCGATGCATGCCGCGCGCTGAAGGCCGAACTGCTCGCCGTCAGCGGTCAATGACTCATCGCATACGCTCGATGCGCGAGGTATATTGCCTGCGCGGCGTCTGCACGCGTCATGGGCGCCTCGGGCTGAAACAGCCCGGGCTTGTAGTTCGCGAACAGGCTGGGAGTGATTCGATGCGCACGCAGCGCCTCCACCGCCTCAAAATACGGTGATCCGGGCGCGACGTCTTCGTAGCTCTGTCGAGCCACCGCCGCTCTCCACGTCGCATCGACGCGCGCCTTCGACTGAACAAGCCATTTCGCAAATAACCCTCGCGTGACGGGCATCTCCGCCTGGCTTGCCTGAAGCTCGATCTGTTGCGGCATGCCGCCCTCAAGCCTAACTAACCGATCAACAGCAGCGAGCGCCTCCTGCTCCGTCAGTGCGGAATCAGGCCGGAACGGCTCCGAGACCAGCACGCCGCGCGCGCCGAGGAAGCTGATGGCCTTGAAGTGCCGCGTCATCGGTGTGACGTCAGAGAACCAGTAGATGTAGGCATGCTGCGAGAGGATGCTGTCCTGGATCCACGCGGGGTTCACGCACCGTAAGCTTACTCCGCGCGTGATGGCGAGACGCGCCGCCACCGCTGCCGCCTGGCCCATCGACATGCGCACCGCCTCCAGTCGCAGCGTGCCGTATGCCACGTGCGTGGCGGAGACTGCGGTCGTCACCAGCAGTCCCTCGACGCATCTGGGCACGATAACCCCGTAAGGGACCTGGCTCCACGGCGTGAACGCAGACAGATACATCTCTCCCTCGCCCTTGTCGAGGCGATCGTCAGGCGCCCTAAGCTCCTCCATCGCATGGCTGTCCATCGGATACTCGGCGATGCCTACCGAATCAGCGTGGAAGTACTGCCTGGCGTTGGTGACTTCGCATTCCGTGACCAGATGCTCGCCTATCACGCGCCTGGCCTCGCGCACGTACAGCCCCGGCGGGAAGTTGTTGCTGTCCAAGTACTCGTCATCCGCGAGCCCGAGGTTCTTGTGGCCGCGCTCGTTCTGCATGAAGTACAGATAGCCCAGCGCTCTCTCCCGGTAGATGGCATCTATCTCGCATCGCCGTTTCGCGTCTGCGCACGGATAATCGAAGTTGATGCCTGGCTTGTCGATGCCAAACGGATGCTGATTGATCTCGAATTTGCTGTTAGGGAGCACGCCGGATGTTGCGTTCCACGTCTTTGCCCACTCCGGGGAGTAAGTATAGTCCTCGGGGCTATATGAGGCCGGCCTCTCGACGAGCGGCGCGGGCCTGTCGCCGTAGTCCTTCCAGGTCATCAGATACGCGTATGACTGCACTTTCGCGTCCGCGCAGCCGGTGGAACCCGGCAGAATGGTCTGCGCGGCGTCATCGAAATAGATGTATCCTGCGTGCGGCTCGCAGTCCGTCCGAGGCTCGCGGCCCACACGATACTCCACGCCGGCCGTGGCCGCGAAGTCCGCGCAGTCTGTCGCATCGATGGTGACCTTGGCATAGAGCCTGCCCTTAGCGCCGGATATCGTATCGCACACGATCGCCCCACGCACGCAGTTTGCCTCGCGAATGGCACCGGTGACTTGCACCTTCATGAACAGCGAGAGGCACGACTGCTCATAGGCCATGCTCTTGAGGATCGCGTTCGCCACGCGCGGCTCGAGCTTTCGGCCTTCCCCGCCGCCGTAGAACTCAATCACGCGCTCTCGGAAGTCCTGGAATGCGCCGTTGGAGTGCGCCATGTTGCGCATATCCACGGCCCCAAGCCCGTTCGAGGTCATCCCGCCGAGCCTGTTCGTAGATTCAACCAGCGCGACCTTCATCCCCATCCTCGCCCCGACGACCGCGGCCGCCCATCCTGAAGCCGTGCCGCCAATGACCAACAGGTCAAAGCTTTCCTGCGCCGGCAGTTTCGCCCAGGTTCGCTCCGTGACGGTGGGTGATGATTCCCCGACCGCAAACGTATAGAAGGTGTTTGGCAGTAACGATCCGATCGTCTTGCTGGAATATGGCCCGGCGGGGTTGGGTTCCAGCGACCCGCGCGGCTGGCCGTTGACGAAGACCTTCGCCGACCGGCCTTCGTGGCGCCAATAGAGTGAGATCGAATCCGGCCCTTGGGCGATGGCCTGAATGGAGCCGTCCGGAGTCGTTGAGAGGCTCTCGGCGGAGCACTGCTGAAGTAACGCTAATAGAAGAAAAGCACATATCAGACGCATATCCATGATAGATTCGACGGGCGCAAGCGGCCGTCCTTCCAGTGTCCTCTCAGAATCGGGCGACGTTCTGCCGATGATATACCCGTGAGGGTGTGAGTTTGCCGCCGAATTCGGACTCTGGTATAATCTCTTTCGGATCTGTTGATAAGGAGATCGACTGACTTTGAGCAGAAGGCGAAGGGTTGAAGGTTGGGCGCTCGAGGTGTCCGAGCGCGATGACGCGATGGGAAGGACCTTTCTCCAGCGCGTGGGTGACAACAACAAGCTGTGGCTTGGGACAGCGATCGTGCTGGTTGTACTCTCCATGGGTCTGCTAATTCAAGCCAAGCGCGCGGGCGCACCTAAGGATAGTGATCAATACAGCCCGCCTGCGGTTCGGCCTGATTGCTCCTATGATGATTCCAAGCATGTTGCTTTCGCTGAGCGGTTCATTGCGGGCAAGGAAGCGGCCGGCAAGCTGGTGGATGCACACTTCGCTCCGGCTGATGTCGCCTCGGATGGAGACAGGTTCATTATCGTGCTTGCCTCCGACACAAGCGTCGACGACATCGAATATCTCTCCCAGATTGCCGCCGAAAAGAACCTTGCCGAGTTCAAGACCCGCATAAAGGTCATAGCGTATCAGGCCGTTCCAGGCGCGAGATCCGGTGTTCTGGTGGCGACAACGAAATGGGTGAAGAGCCGCTACGGTTTCGTTACAACATTCGTGGATCGCACAGACTAGCCCGAGCCCGCGAGGAGTGTGGAGTATGCTCGGATCTCTAGTCGAGCGGTAGGTTGTACGGCGCCGGCTAGTGATGCGCGCCGTCGAGCGGCCCAAAGATTGCTTCCTGGCCAAGCTCGCAAGCCAGATTCTTCATCAGCACGACCTTCGTTCCGCTCTCTGACGTTTCGAGCATGATCTCGTCCGCGCCGTCGAGCATTAGCGTGTAACCGATTCCGAGAGACGGCTTTGTCGAGTATCCCATCATTAGCAAGGCACGCGGAAGAATGAGCGACTCGATGCCCGGACCTCCGTCCACTACGGCGACCCACACGACGTTCTCGCGGCGCCCCGCGTACACCACGCCTCCGGCTGCATGCTTCACCGCGTTTGTGATGGCCTCGCCGACCGCTATGGAGAACATGTCGAGCTCGGTTCCGGCAAGCCCCGTCGAACTGCAGTAATCCGTGATCAGGCGACGCACATGGCCCACCTCGGACGCTGCCCCGATCTCCAACGCCACCTCGGAGCTATCGAGCATGCCGTCGATCTCACCCGCGTCGCAGATGCGCAGCCTGCCTGATGTTACGCTGTAGATCGTTTCCTTGAAGAACTGCCGCTTGTGGGCCTCGCTGCGACCAAGAGACTCCGCCAACTGCGCCATCTCTATGTTGCACGCCCGCTGGTCGTGGAGCAAAGCTTCGATCCTCCGTAGTGCCCCTTCGTAGACCCTGCTCATCAGCGTCGTGACAAACACCACAAATGCCGCGCCCGCAACGATGTCTATCCCAAATACCGCTGCGTCTCTTGCCGGAAAATGGTGGGCGAGGGCCACATGAGCTGAAGCGATGCCCGCAAGGACCAGGGTGAGCAGCGAGTAGATCAGTATCCATCCCCGTGCGATCAGCAGCGCGGGAAGAACCAGGACTGCCACGACGTAGGCCACTGCGGACTGCGTGTCGTGCGTGCCGACTCTGCCAAGCACCTGTGCCCACACCGCCGCGAATCCCAGCGCCACGGAGACGTGCGCTGCAGCGGAATAGCGGCCGCTCACCAGCAGAATCAGGGCCAGGGTTGCCGCCACTGCGACGGTGAACGACGTCCACGCGTCGATGGCCGTCACAGGCATGCCCAGGTACGAAAGCGTGACGGTGCCCACAGCCAGAGACAGGACCAGGGCTCCGGCGGCGATGACGAGCAAGATCCGCGACCGCTGCTGGGTTATGAAATCAGCGTTCGTGTAACGCCTCAATAGCCATTCCGTGGCTCTGGACAGCATCTATTGACCCGATTGGTGGCTCTCCGCGCTGAGCAAAAGGATATTACCCATGCCGGTATTGCGCTTCCCATCCGCCCGGTATCCCCCGTATAATATGCACATGTGCATGGAGGGTTGCTATGCTTTCGCTGCTTGATCTCAACGGAACCTGGAAGGCACGAGGCTTTGACGGCCAGCACGGCGCGGCCGAGGACTACGTTGTCCCTGAAGCGGACGAGCGTGTCTTCATTGATGCCTCGGTTCCCGGTGACATTCATCTCGACTTGGAACGGCTCGGACTTGTCGAGGATCGCAATACCAGGCTCAATGCCCAGAACCAGCGGTGGGTCGAGGAGCAGATATGGGTCTACAGGCGGAGTTTCACTGCGCCTGCCGATTCTCTCAACAAGCGCGCCTGGATCGTGTTCGACGCACTCGATCTGGTCGCCGACGTCTATCTTAACGGCGAGAAGATAGGCTCGCACGCCAATGTGTTCGTGCCGTGCCGGCTGGATGTGACCGGCAAACTCAAGGACGGTTCCAACACTCTTGCGGTGCGCGTGGAGAGCGGCCTCTACTCCGTCGCTGAGAAGCCCAGCCTTTCGTACAACCGCGCCAACGATCACCGCCTGCACAAACGCTCCTGGCTGCGCAAGCCACAGTGCCAGTTTTCCTGGGACTGGTCGCCGCGGCTGGTCAACGTGGGCATTCCGGGCGGGGTCAGGCTGGAATGGGCGGACTGCGCTCGCATCGACGCGCTCGTTGTCTACCCCAGGCTTTCGGATGATCTCCAATCCGCCACGATTGATATCCGCGCCTTCATCGAGAACGTCAAGGAGGCGCCAGTCAGCGCGGCGATCAGAGTGCGCGTGTCCGAATCCGACAGGGTGACAGAGAAGACCGTGGAACTGCCCGCCGGCCTGTCGCGACAGGAAGTCTCGTGCGATATCCCTGATCCCAAGCTCTGGTGGCCAAGGCCCCACGGCGAGCAGCCCTTGTACACCGTCGAGTGCGAACTCATCATCGATGGCATAGCGGTCGACTCGACGACGCGTCGCACTGGTATAAGAAGCGTCCGCATCAACCAAGACCAGCACCCGGTGGAGGGCCGCTATTTCATCATCGAGATCAACGGCAAGCCGATCTTTGCCAAAGGTGGCAACTGGGTCCCGCCGGATACGATCTACTCGACGATCGATCGCGATCGCTACCGCAGGCTGGTGGATCTTGCCGTCGACGCGAACTGCAACTGTCTTCGCATCTGGGGTGGGGGGCTGTACGCGGACCCCGCTCTGCTCGAGGCTTGCGACGAGGCTGGCGTGATCGTTTGGCACGACTTCATCTTCGCCTGTTCCAAATATCCGGGCGACGACCCCGAGTTCCTCAACAACGTGCGCCGCGAAGTGGAGCACCAAGTTCGCAAGCTGTCACCGCATCCGAGTCTCGTCGTTTGGTGCGGGAACAATGAACTCGAATGGGCAGCTTGGGATTGGGGCTATGACCAGGATCATGCGCACCCGGACTATGCGCTCTACCACCTCGAGATCCCGCGAATCCTCAATCGTGAAGACCCTTCCCGTCCGTACTGGCCCAGCTCTCCCTACTCGCTGGACGGCGTGACCCCCAACTCGCCAACGACCGGCGATCAGCATCCCTGGCGTGTCTCTCTTCTCGGCGCAGGCACCGACTACTGGGAGTATCGCACGGATGTCAGCCGATTCCCTAACGAAGGTGGAGTGCTCGGCGCGACCTCTCTGGCAACCCTGCGGCAGTTCATGTCGCCGGATCAGATGAGGGTGTTCTCTCCAGAGTGGGAGTTCCACGACAACGCGTGTAACTACTGGGCTGAGGGTCAGATGTGCTCCCGAGCCGTTATGGACTGGCTGGGCACGGATCCCGACGACCTGTCGTTTGAGGACTATGTGTTCACCAGCGGACTGCTGCAGTCCGAAGGCCTGCGCGAATACATCAACAACTTCCGCAGGCGAATGTACAGCACGGCATCCGCGATATTCTGGATGTACAACGACATTTGGCCCACTAGCCATGGCTGGACGATAGTGGACTACTACCTCCGCCGCAAGCTCGCATATCACCCTGTGCGAAGAGCCTTTCTTCCGGTCACCGTGATCCCTGCCATCGAGGGTGACAAGATACTGATCTTCGGCGTCAACGAACTGCCCGAGGCGTGGCACGGCGAAGTTCGATACGGAGTGTACAAACTGGCCGGCGGACTTCCCATCGACAAGACGCTCACCGTCACTCTGCCGCCCAACACATCGACGGTGATCGGTGAGCTGTCGGTCAGCGAGCTGAACGGTATCGGCCCGCGGAACGCGGGAGCGTTCGCGGTTCTGTTCAGCGACGGAGAGGTTGTGGCGCAGAATCGGCTGTTCCTTGCGCGGTTCAAGGATCTGAACTGGGCTGAGCCGGACATCCGTGTGGAGCGTCGTGGCGGCAAGGCTGTGTTCTCGTGCGACTCGTTCGTGTGGGGCGTCTGCCTCGACCCCGAGTGCGATTCGCAAGTGCCGGACGATCTGTTCGATCTGATTCCCGGAATCGACTACGCCATCGACTGGCCTTCCGACCAGCCCCTGCCGCAGGCGCGAAGAACAGGACCAATGGGCTCTTAGTGTCGAGATCGCTCAGCGACGGTCCGACGGCGGTGGAACTCGCATTCGCGCGCACGGCTCGTGTGCACGCGCGCGGGCAGTGCTGTCGTCAATCCAGGCTCTGCGGAGCGTGGCCGGCGTACCTGCTTCTACGCGATGCTGAGGCCGTCTCTGCCGTCTATTGCACGCCCTCGACGTCGGCCGGACTGCGAAGGATCAGCACCGGCGCGTAGCCGTTTGCCGTGGGCTCCAGGCTCACTACACCCGTCACTCTCACCATGCCGCTCGTGGGCGCCTCGGCGGCGCCGCATCTGACTTTGACTCCGGGATGACCGCCATTCGCCGCCAGCACGCTGCCGTCGTCGACGTAGAACAGCTTGTTGCTGGGATCGGTCGTGTTGTCCGCGAACGACACGCGACCCACCACCCGCACGAGCAGCCCTACGTTATACAGGCCGGTCCTGCCCGCCGCGCCCGGGGTCTTGGCATTGAACGCCGACCCACCGAGCTCGCGCAGCGTCATCATCAGCGGCGCGACCGCATGCGGCGCCGCTCCGAGGTCCTCGACGCTGGTCGCCACCAACGTTCTCGGCTTCTGCGAGGAGTCGAGGTAGCCCGCGATGTTGACGAGGTGGTCCTGCAGCGCGGCGGTTGTCGATGTCCAAGCCACTCGCATGCCGGCGCTCCGGTTGCTCTCCTCGATCCAGAACGAATTGCCCGCGTACGCCGCTGTCACGGGCTTGCCTGCAAGGCTCAGTAGCACGCTGTCATCGTAGGCCCACGCGTCGCTGATCTTCGCGACAGCGGACGGCGCGTCATAGACGTACGGACCAAGGGTCAGCGCAGCGGGGTTGGCGACGCCATCCACGTTGCACGCCCGCAGATGCAAGTAATACGATCCGCCACTCGAAGGCGTTTGCGTCAGCGCGCCGGACGTCCACTGCGATGCGCCGTTCCAGTCGGCCGGGTCGGACGAGGAGGTGTTCCAGAAATACTGATACTTGCCCGCTCTGTCCGGACCCTCGCCAAACCCGTTGACCGCCGTGAACACGGTCGGCGCGCCCAAGGAGTGATGCGCGGATGCACTGCCGGGGCCGTTGTTGCAGAGGATCGCACCGTCTCCGAACGTGTCGTAGGCTGGCGGAACCGCAAGCGTGCAGGTGATCGGCAGGGCAGTGGCCGGAGCTGCAATAGTGCCGGCGTAACGCGTCGTGAATGCCTCAACCCATCGGCTGCAGCGCGTGTTCGGGTCGAGTCCGGTCTCCAGGCAGCCTGTTACGTTCGCCGCCACGCTTGCCTTGGTCCCGCCTGCCCCGTCTCGCAGCCGGAACCCGTCCTCGTCCGCTGAGTTGTCGGTCCAATGCCAGGTGATCCAGCCCGTCCCGACGCCCGTTGATGCTCCCGCGCCCGGCGAAACCGGTACCGAACCAAAGCTCAGGTCGTCGAAAGCGGAGTAGTGGACACGTTTGCTGTAGGTGCACCCACTCGATCCGTCGCATGACCCGGCCTTCGGCATGATCGTGTCGATCTCAATCAGGTTGTAACCCATCGAGCCGACCGAGTCTCTCGGGGGCATGATTGGATTCTGCATATCATCGACGTAAAACGCAACGTCGTTAGTATTCGAGGGCGATTTCCTCGGCCCGACCATCACCCTCGCGTGGTGCCAGCCGACCGACCTCGTCACCGCTGTGTTGAACCATCCATTGTGGTACCCGCCGGAATCGCCCGCGATCCTCACCTGATATTTCGACGAGTCGTAGCCTGACGCGAAGTCGTCCGACATCCCTATGGCCAACTGCTGGCCAGGCGTGGGAAGTGAGTCGGGCAGGGGGCTGGCATAGTCTGTGTCCCCCGGAATGCCGGTCGTATAGGACAACGCGGCGTAGTCATTGCAGAAGTCCGTGGAAGTGCCTGCCGATCCCAGCGGATCGTAGAACCACCAGTCGAGATAGACGCTGCCGCCAAACGCGGTACCGCTTCCGCACCTCGACTGGATGTTGATGAAGTCCCTGCATCCGCCGGCCGTGCCCCACATGCTCTTCGACCCGCCGTGCGGCCTGGTGCTGTTGACGCGTCCGTTGGGCGGGAACGTGCCCCACCACGGGTTGCCATTGCCGTTCGACGCCTGGTTAGGCCCGCTGGGGTCGTTCTTGTCCAGGCTGTCATAGCTGGCGCCGCCGGTGCCGTAGCTCTCGAACGTCTCCACGAGTTCAGGCCTGCTGAAGTTCGCAGCCAGATCGCAATCGCTGGCCGGCATACTGAATGTATACACAGGACTGCGCGAGACGACCGTGTCTCCCCACTGCCTCGCTGTCCATCCCGCGAACCAGTAGCCCGGATTGGGGGTCGCGGTAACGGTGACCTGTTCGCCGGTTCGATGGCTGCCGCTGTCACCTGAGACCGTGCCGCCGGCGGAGGCGGACCGTGTGAGTATGTAGCTGTTCGCCACGAACTGCGCGTAGACCGTCGTCTCGCCGTTCACCGTGAATGAGTAGGGATTGTTTGTGGACAGCAGATTGCTGCCCGCCTGATTCGCCGTCCACTTATCCAAGCTGTAGCCGGGACCGGCAGTTGCCGTCAGTGTGCACGTGCTCCCCACCGTGTAGACGCCTTCTCCCGCGATCGTGCCGACCCCGCTGGGATTTCCAATCGCGTGGACCCACGCGCCGTTGGCCACGAAAACAGCACTGAGCGTGATGTTGCTCGACGGCACCTCGAACGTATACGGATTGTCGGTGGAGACATCGCTGCCGCTGCCGTCCCTCCACTTCCAAAAGACGTAACCGGGGTTCGATGCCGCGCTCACGGTGCACGGCGTGCCCTGGACATACTGGGCCGTATCGGATCCGTAGGCCGGGCCGGACTGGCTGACCGTTCCCCCCGCGCTCGGCGAGGGACTCACGGTTACGGTCGATATATCCGTCCTCTGCACGAACTCGATGCCCCACACATACCACCGCTTGCCGCCGTCGGCTGTGACCGTCCCGCTGATCTTCCCCCACCTGACTCTGGGGTTGTTGACGCCGGGGTCGAGCTTGATGATGCCCTGCGATCTGTAGGTGCAGCCCGTGTATGCGTGCTGCCACTTCGTGGTCGTGCCCGAGAGCATGTCGCCGCTCACTCCGACCGCCCCAGACAGCGTGATGCCGTCGATGTTGTCCGAGGACGCATAGTACGATGCGAAGTCGTTGAACTTGGTGAACACCTCGTAGAACCCGCCGGCACTTCCCAACGTGGGTTGGCAGCTCACCGCGTAGTCGTCAGTCGACGAGTTGTTGAGGTACTTGCACTTGATGCTGCTGCAGGTTGAGTTCGTTGAAGTGGTGGGACCGGGCGTGTAGACTATAGCAGCGGAGTTGACCCCATTGGCCTGACATTCCACCACGTCCGCCGCCGCGCATCTGCAGATTCCCGCCAGAACGATAAGAATCGATAGTGCTGTTCTCTTCATTGCAAGAAGCCTTTCTATGGAATCAGCCCCGCCGCGGTGGCGAGATATGCGACTACCCCGCGGGTCGTCCGCGTGCCGAACTCGTAGTCCATGTAGCCGGGAATGTCAACGTTATCGTTGGCCGTATGCATGCTGTAGTTCTTGGGCCATTCGGTCAGCATGACTCCTGGCTTGCCGACGTTTTCAAATGGGTTATGATCCGAGTAGTTGCCGCCCGCCCCGCTGTCGTTCATGGTCAGGCCGCCGTACGTGACTAGCGCGCTCGTAAGCGACGACTTCAGCGACGTGGTCAACGGATCCGCCCCCCAGAGGTTTGCGTGGAAGCGGTCTCCCGTGTCGTAGCAGATCATATCGATGGAGATCATGCCCAGAATGTTGTCATTCTTGTGCGCGTTAGCGTAGTGGGTGCTGCCGATCATTCCTTCCTCTTCTATATCGAACGCGATGAAGATGATCGTAGCCTCGAAGTGGTATTTCGACATTATACGCGCGGCTTCGAGAATTGCGGCGACGCCGCTGGCATCATCGTCAGCGCCGGGGTTGCTCTTGGATTCGTAGTGTCCGCTGATGATGTAGATGTCGTCGGGGCGCGTCACGCCGGGCAGAATGCCGACGACGTTCTTGCAGTTGTAGCCCGAGTATGTGAACGGGTCGTAGTAGGTCGTGAGCCCGAACTGCCTCATGGTCAGGAGTATGCTTCGCGCGCACGCGTCATGCTGAGCGCCGCCGGGGCCTTTGTTGTCTCCCGCATGTGTGTACAGCGAATCCGTGATGTAGCTCGTATAGCTCGTCTGGCTGACTTGATTGACCAGGTCCTGGACCGTCGTCGCCGATGCCTGCCACGCAGGCGCGATCAGGCACGCGATGATTGCTATCACCCATGCCGCGCGTGCCGCCATTCCTACTGCTCTAAACACTGAAATTTCCTATCTTCCGGCAATCGAACCGTTTCGATTTCTCATTGACCACGTTCCGGGGCCGGATGTCACGGGGAACGTGGATGTGGCGGGCGCTCGCAACAGCGCCCGCCGGAACTACCTATGGGACCGGGACTATATCGCCGGCTCCTCGTATAATCAGTATCGGCACATAGCCGTTCGCGGTGGACTCCATACTCACCACGCCGGTCACGCTCACCACTCCGGTGGTGGGCACCGCATACGTACCGCACTTGACCTTGACCCCGGGGTGACCGTTGGTCACAGCCAGCGTGCTGCCGTCGTCTATGCAGAAGAACTTGTTGTTCGGGTCGGTCGTGCTGTCCGCAAACGTCACGTGACCGGCCACCCTCACCAGCAGACCGTTGTTATATAGTCCGATCCCGCCGGCGATGCTCGGCGTCTTGCTGTTGAACCCGGTCCCGCCGAGGTCACGCAGCACCGTCGCCACCGGAGCAACCTTCGGTGAGGCCGCGCCCAAATCCTGCACGGCGGTTGCTACCAGCGTCCTGGGCTTTTGCGTGGAGTCCAGGTAACCGGTGACAGTCACCAGGTGATCCTGAAGCGCGCCGGTGGTCCCCGTCCAGGCCACCCTCATTCCTGCCGAGCGGTTGCTTTCTTCGATCCAGAACGAATTGCCTGCGTACGCCGCCGTCACAGGCTTGCTCGTGAGTGTCAGCAGCACACCGTCGTCGTAGGGCCATGCGTCACTGATCTTCGCGATGGGCGTGGCAGTTGCGTAGATGTAGGGGCCCAGCGTAAGCGCTGTCGGATTCGCAACGCCGTCGAGGTTACACCCCCGTAGGTGCAGATAGTAAGAACCGTCCGCGGTCGGTCTGATCGAGAGGCTGCTGCGGGTCCATTCGGACGCGCCCGCCCAACTCGCGGGGTCGCCCGCGGATGTATTCCAGAAATACTGATACTTGCTGACTTTCGCCGGCCCGGTCCCGAAACCGTTTACGGCGATGAACGTCGTTGTTGTGCTCAGGCTGTAGCGCGTGGTTGTGCTGCCGGATCCGTTGTTGCAGCGGACCGCTCCGTTGCCGGATGTGCCATAGACCGGGGGCAGCGTCAGCGTGCACACGGTCGGAAGCTGGATCCTAGCCGAAGCCATTGCGCCGGCGTATCTGTCCGCATACGCCTCGATCCAGCGCGTGTAGCTGACGTTCGCATCAAGGCCGGTTTCGGTGAAGTTTGCCGCGGCCGCTGGAACGTTGCCCACGAGATCTCCAAGGCTGGACGAGTTGTAGAATCGGAAGCCATCTCCGTACGGTGGGTTGCTCGTCCAGTTCCATGTGATCGAGTCAGTAGATATGTTGCTCGGGGCACTGGAAGCGGGCGCCACCGGAACGAAGCTGAAGCTGAGGTCATCGATTCCTGAGAAATGGAAGTATTTGCTGTAGACGGCTCCGTTCAGGCTGCCGGCCGTGCCGGCAAGCGGCGTCATCGTGTTCACCTCGATAATGTTGAACCCGGTTGCCGTCACCGAGTCGCGAGTCGGCAGCGCCGGAACTACCATATCATCGAGAAAGAACGTGACGTCGCATGTGCCGGTCATGATCTTCCGTGGCCCAAGCAGGACTCTGGCGTGATGCCAGCCGATCGACCGCGTCACGCCGACATTGAACCACCCGTCGTGATAACCGCTCGGGTCGCCGACTATCCTTACCTGATATCTCGTCGGATCATAGCCGATGGTGAAATCGGTGGACATCCCAACAGCCAGCTGCTGCGTCGGATTCTGCAATGCACTGGGCGTCTGACCCGTGTAGTCCAGGTCCGTGGAGACGCCTGAGTAGTAAGAAAGCGCGGTGAAGTCGCTGCAGAAGTTCGTGGTAGTCCCGGTCGGCCCCAGCGGATCGTAGAACCACCAGTCGAGATAAGCCCCACCCATTATCGGACTGCCGCCCCCGCACCGGGCCTGGATGTTGCAGAAATCGCGGCAGTCGCCCGCGGTTCCCCACAAGCTGTTCGATCCCGAGTGGGCCATGCCGGAGTTCACTCGCCCGTTTGGCGGTACACTTCCCCACCACGGGTTGCCATTGCCATTGGCGTCCTGGTTGGGTCCAGCGTCGTCGTTCTTGTCCAGACTATCGAAGCTGGAACCGCCCGTTGCGCGGTTTTCGAAGTTCTCCACCAGTTCCGTCGGTGCGAAGCTCGCATGCACGTCATAGTTGGTGGCGGGCATATTGAACGTGTAGCTGACGTTGCGGCTTACGACCGTTCCATCACAGCCGTCCTTGCGCCATCCGTCAAACCAGTAGCCCGGGCTTGGTACCGCATTGAGAGTTACCGGCGTACCGGTCGGAATCATGCCGGTCGGACCAGAAGCCGTTCCCCCGCTGCAAGCGGAGTAAGTGAGCAGATATGGAGTGGGCTGGAATTGCGCGTAAAGTGTTGTCTCTCCGGTGACCGTGAACGTGTACGGATTGGCCGTCGACACGGTATTGTTGCCCGCCTGGTCCGAAGTCCACCGGACGAAGCCGTAGGGTGGGGTGGAGACTGCCGTGAGCGTGCACGAGCTCCCGACGGAATAAACGCCTGGTCCCGTGACCGAACCTCCCACGCCGGGGTTCCCCGTCGCGTTCACCCAAACGCCGTTCTGCACGAACACAGCAGTGAGGGCGAGGTTGTGCGCCGGCATGTAGAACGTGCAGTTGCGGTCAGAGGAGAACAGATTGCCGCTGACGTCGATCCATTTCCAGAACGTATAGCCTGGGTCCGGTGTCGCTGATATGGTCACCATAGCGCCGGCTGAATAGTAGCCGTTACCGGATTGCGTAACGTATCCTCCCGAACCGACTACCGTCAGCGAGAATGTCTGTGCCGCCACAGGTGCGCAAGCAACTGCCAACACGACGATAAATATGGCCACGGTCAGGCCTTTGGCTACGTGCATCACATACTCCTGGTATCGTATCGATCGTGGTCTTCTACTGAACCGGGACCACATCCGCGCCACTGCGGATGATCAGCGCCGGCACAAGGCCGTTGGGCGATGGCTCGACGCTGACAACACCGGTCACCTTCACCATGCCGCTGGTGGGTGCGGCGAACGTGCCGCACTTCACTTTGACTCCTGCATGCCCGCTGCCGTCGCTGGCGGCAAGTGAACTGCCGTCGTTCACGTAGAAGAACCTGCTATTTGGATTGCTGTTGTCCGCGAACGAAATCCTGCCCGCCACCTTCACCAGCAATCCCACGTTATATAATCCCGCAGCGCCGGCAGTGCCGGCAGTCTTCGCGTTGAACCCGGTCCCCCCAATGCCTCGCAGCACCATCTCCAGAGGAGTGATGGCTGGTGAGGCAGGTCCGAGGTCCTCCACGCTCGACGCCACAAGCGTTCGAGGCTTCTGCGTCGAGTCAAGAACTCCAATGATCGCGACTAGATGATCCTGCAGCGCGCCGGTTGCCGAGGAGTATGCGACCCTCATGCCGGCCGTGCGATCGCTTTCTTCGATCCACAACGAGTCCGCAGCGAATGCGGCCGTCACGGCCTTGCCGTTCAGGCTCAGCATCTGGCCGTCGTCGTAAGCCCACGCATCCGCTATTCGCGCAACGGCCGCCGGTGTCTGATAAACGTAGGGACCAAGGTTAAGAGTGGTCGAGTTTGCGACTCCGTCCTGGTTGCATGCCCTCAGGTGCAGATAGTAATGGCCGGCCTGCGCGGGCGCCTTACTCAAGGCTCCGCTCGTCCACTGCGAAGCTCCCGTCCATCCGGCAGGCTCGCCTGGCGTAGTGTCCCAAAAGTACAGATACTTGGATGCTTTGGTTGGTCCCGAGGCGAATCCATTGACGGCCGTGAACACGGTGGACGTATCGACAGGGTAGGGATTCGAATCACTCGCGCCGCGATTGCACGTCACCGCACCCGCGCCGGACGAGGCATACACGGGAGCCACCGCCAGCGTGCAGGTCATCGGCAGGCCTGATCTCGGCGATAGAATGACGCCGGCGTATCGCGAGACCTGCGACTCTACCCATCGCGAGTAATATGTGTTCGCGCTCAAACCTGCTTCCGTCCAAGCGGTGAAGTTGGCGCCGACGCTGGTCTTCATGGTCCCGCCGGACGCGGCGTCCCAGATGCGGAAGCCGTCTTCCTCGGCGGACCCGTCAATCCAGTTCCACGTGATCGCATTGGGCCCGACGTTCGATGCCGCGGCCGCGGTCGGCGCGCCCGGCGCCGTCCCGAAGCTGATATCGTCAACGCTGGCGAAGTGGTAGTATTTGCTGTAGACGGCGCCGGATGAACTCGTGATCGTGCCAGCCTGCGGCATGCTCGAGTTGACTTCGATCATGTTGAATCCGGCAGTCGTAATCGAGTCCCTGGACGGCATGACCGGACTGGCCATATCGTCGATGAAGAAAGTGATGTCGTTTGTGTTGGACGGGCTCTTTCTAGGTCCGACCGCCACCCTTGCGTGGTGCCAGCCGACTGAGCGAGTGACTGTCGTATTGAACCAGCCGCCGTGATATCCGCCGCTGTCGCCCACTATTCTGACCTGGTACTTCGCCGGATTGTACCCGCTCGCGAGGTCGTCGGACATCCCCACGGCCAACTGCTGAATTGGCGCCGGCATCACGTTCGGTACCGTAGCTGGATGGTCGAGTGTCGTTGGCATGCCGGAGTAGCAGGACAGCGCAGTGTAGTCCCCGCAGAAATTCGTCGTAGAGCCACCCGACCCCAGCGGGTCATAGAACCACCAGTCCAGATAAACGCTCCCTGTGAATGGCAGGCCGTTGTTGCAGCGATACTGCAGATTATAGAAGTCCCTGCATCCCCCGGCCGTGCCCCACAGGCTCTTCGTGCCAGAATGTGCCTTGGAGACATCGATGCGGCCGTTCGGAGGGACCGTACCCCACCACGGGTTGCCCAGACCGTTCGACGCCTGATTGGGTCCGGCGGGATCGTTCTTGTCCAGGCTCTCGAAGCTGTCGCCGCCGGTGTTGTAGTCCTCGAATGTCTCAACAATCTCCGGTCTGATGAAGTTCGCGTGCAGATCGCAGTCGTTGGACGGCATGGTGAATGTATAAGTGCTGTTGCGCGATACGACAGTCCCCCCACACGTGCCCATGGACCATCCGCTGAACCAGTAACCAGGGTCCGGCGTCGCCGTAACTGTGACCTGTGTCCCATACTGCACCGATCCACAGCTTCCGGACACGCTGCCCCCAGCGCACGCCGATCTTGTCAGCGTGTAGGTGCCTGGAACGAAGTGTGCGAAAAGCGACACCGAGCCGGATGGCATACTGAAGCTGAAGGTCGGGTTCGATGACACGACGTGTGTGCCCGAACACGAGTCGTCGGTCCAGTAGGAGAACGAATACCCCGGGTTCGCAGTGGCCTGCACCGTTACGGAGGCGTTTGCATCGTACCAATCTCCTCCGGTGACGCTGCCCCCGGCCGACGGACACGCGGTAGTAGTACATTGGTAGGCGCCGTGAACGAACGTCGCCGTGACAGTCGGGTTACCGGCTTCCGGCGTGTAGCTCACCGTTGCATCTGGGGACGACCACCATGCGGAACTCGACCAGCCTTGGAACCTGTAACCCGCGCTCGGCGCGGCCGTGAGAGCAAGCGTCTCGCCGGTGTCGTAGTAACCATTGGGTTTGCTGAAAACCGTTCCACTTACCGAAACGCCAATCGAGCCGCTGCCTGACGTAGCGAAGGTGACCTTAGTCGGATTCTGCAGCACTGCCACCGTATCGATCGTCTGCGTAGTCGTGTAGGCGGATGCCGAAACGCCGGCGCCCACGACCACCTGGGAGAACGTGGTGCCCGATGTCGTTGAGTAGCCGCTCAGCCCGAGTGTGCCGTCAACGTAGAACGATGCGGCGCCGGTGCTGTTGTTGCAGTAGATATCGAATCTGTGCCACCCGTTGGACCGCGTGACGCCGGACATGTTGAGCCAGCCCTGGGTGTCGCTGCCGGACGGCTGCGGCAGTATGCGGACCTGATAAGTCGACGAGTCGTAGCTGCCCGCCTGATTGTATGTGCCCACGCCGAGCAGAACGCTGCTGCCGCTGTTGCGTATGTCGGCGATCGTCGATGCCAGGTTCTGGCCGTCATCGTAGAGCCAGAAGCGGCAAGCGAAGGCCGCATTCGTTGTCGGCGTAGACGACAGCACATGGTAGACGCGATTGGATGCGTTGTTGAACTTGAACGCGTGGCTGCCACTCTGGATCGGGTCGGGGCTGCTGCTCAGTGTAGGCTGAGACTTGCCGCTCCACGTTGGCCAGTTCGTAAACGACTCGCAGTCATCCGACCATATCACGGTTGCGCACACGGGCGCCGCTGTCAGCAGAATAGCGAGAACAACCAGCGCGGCGCCGGTTACGTAACGCTTTCGAGACAGCAACCTCTGCATCACTTCACCAAGCCTCTCAGGTACGCGCCAAGATCGTTCGTAGCCTGGGCGGTGAGCGTTCCCGACGACTGCGGAGCCATCGCGTAGCCCGCCGCCACGCCGTTGAGGTGAGCGGCATCGCTGACATAGCCGCAGATCGCCTTCACCATCTTGGTATAGTAGGCCCAGCCGATGTTGCTGGGGTTGTCCACGGCGTCGCTCGTCGTATGATAGTAAGGGTCGCTGGTCCAGTTATACTCGATGAGCATCAGCGCCGGAATCCCCTTGTTGGCGAATGAAACGTGGTCGCTGTAGTTCTGGGAGTTGTTGTACGAGTAGCTTAGTCCGCCGTAGTTGGTAAGGGCGTTTTCTATGGCCGTATCGAGCGCCGTGTTCTGGGAGTAGCCGCTCTCGAGTCTGCCTCTATTGCTGCCGTTGGCCCAGGCGACCATGTCGAATGAGACCATGGTCTGTATCTTCGGGATGATGTCCGTGTACTTGTTCACATAGTGTATGCTGCCGACGCGCCGGTAGGTAACGCCGTCGTTGCCGTTGATAGTCTGCTCTTCGCCGTCGAAGCACGCGAAGATGATCGTCGAATCGAAGGTGTACTTCGAGAATATCCTGGCCATCTCCAGCAGTCCTACGCAGCCGCTCGCGTTATCGTCGGCTCCCGGACACGATGTGAAGCCGGTCTGATGGTTGGCCGTCGAGTCATAGTGCCCGCTGACGAAGTAGATCTTGTCCGGGGTGACCGAGCCCTGCTTGACTGCGATTATGTTGGCGCCTGACGATATGTTACCGGACGTATCCGTGATGTAGATTGGGTCGTAGAACGTCGTCCACCCCGACTGCCTGAAATATGTGAACAGCTTATCGCGCATTATGTCGTGCTGCGCGCCATTGACGTAGGTGTTACCTACAATCGAGTAGTTGAAGCATCGGTTGTCGCCGTAGTATGTGGGCAGCGACTGAAGGTAATTCTGGAGGCTCGTCGTGCTGACCTGGTTCACGAGGTCGGTGGTGGTTACGGCTTGCGCGCCTGTGGCAAGCAGCGTGCCCAGTGCGGCAGCTATCAGCAGAGCTCTGTACATACGGTTCTCCTTGACGCTAGTCGGGGACGGCCTTACTAATCGGAACATACCATGTGGGCAGTACGTTGTCAACCTGGTATTTTCGCGGAAACTGCGGCGTGCCGTCCGGGTGCGAGGAGGAGTTGCTTCGGCGGTCTCGGGACTCGCGCGGCAGATGAGCGGGCGCATGGTCACCGCGACAGCAAAACGCCGCCCCACAGTCGCCACATTTGCGACTGGAAGCGCCAAGGTGTTCGCGTGTAGCATTCCAACCCTCGCGCCTGCCCGCACGAGTTTTCCCACCGCATGATGGCATGCGCGCGGTGCGTTGTCAACCTGGCAAAAGTACCAGTTTAGGGGTTACGTGAGGGGAAAACAGTGGATCTTCGGTGGAGACTGACTCAATCTTCAGAAAACTTATAGCCGACGCCGCGCACGGTCAGAACGTAACGGGGCTTCTCGGGCGTGGCTTCGATCTTCTCCCGCAGACGGCGAATATGCACGTCAACGGTGCCATGATCTATATACTCGTCCTCGCCCCACACTCTCTCGAGGATCGTGTCTCGGTCCAGCACCCGGCCCTTATTGGCGAGCAGGATCTCCAGCAGTCCGAACTCCCTGGGGCGAAGCTCGACGACCGCGCCGTTGACCGTGACTTCATGCCGGGGCTTATCCAGCACGATATCTCCGCCTCGCAGCACTTCCTCACGGCGGGCGGAGCCGCCGGACGCTCTTCGCAGCGCCGATCGCACGCGCGCGATCAGTTCCAGCACGCCGAAAGGCTTTGCCATGTAGTCGTCCGCGCCCAACTCCAACCCGATCACCTTGTCGAGTTCGGTGCCTTTCGCGCTCACTATTATAATAGGAACGTCGTAGTCGCGGCGGATCGCGCTGCACACTTCCTTGCCATCCATGCCGGGCAGCATTATGTCCAGCAGCACGAGATCGGGCGGATCGCGTCGCACCGACTGCACGGACGAGATGCCGTCCGCGCACACATCGACCTTGTAGCCCTCTTTCTCGAGGTTGTGCCGGATCAGTGTGGCAATGTCCTCTTCATCCTCAACAACCAGTATTCGAGCTGCCATACATTCCTCCGCGTCAGAGAGCATTTGCTGGCATCATTCTAGCACTTATAGCCTAACTCCGCATTATCGCACCCTTAACATCAGCTAACAAGCCTCAGTCGTGGCCGGCCCGTACGCGATGACACTTGCGCAAAGTTAGCTCCACTGCAGTGCTCGTGTTAGGAAGCTGTAATGACTGCCCCTTACGATTATAGCTGAGCTAGACGGGCGGAGACCAGGGTGGACGACCGGGGGGCACGCGGTCTCTTCCGTCTCAGGGAAAGGAGTCTTCATTAAGTGAAGAGGTTGCTACTCGTAATCTGTATTGTGGCATGCGCGCTCACCGCTGTCGCGCAGGCGCCGACCGACGTCCCCAAGGATCACTGGGCATACGTCGCGGTTGCTGACCTAGCCAACAAGGGGCTTGTCAGTGGTTACCCGGACGGCAAGTTCCTGGGGGACCGCACACTGAGTCGCTATGAGTTCGCGACTATCGTCAAGCGGGTCGTCGATAACATCGACGAGAAGATGACCAAGGCTGCCGGGGCTGAGACGACCGTCGAGAGTACTGCGGCCCCAACGGCTGCCGTGTCGGCTGGCGTGAGCCCGTCCGATCTGGCCGAAGTCAGGAAACTGGTAGACGAGTTCAAGGTCGAGTTGACCGTTATCGGCACTCGCATCGACAAGGTCGAGGCTCAACTCACCGAGATCTCGGGCACCGTCGAGAACATCAACGCCATCGTCACCGATCCGGAGGGCGCCTTCGAGAGCACCAAGTCGGATGTTTCCAAGTTGAAGAAGATCGGCTTCGGCGGACTCGTTCAGATGCGCTACCAGACGCTTCAGAACCCCGAAGACAAGAAGGCCGTGACCAACGATACATTCAACGTTAGGCGTGCCAGGCTTAAAGTCACTGCCAAGCCCACCGACAAGAGCATGGGCGTTCTTCAACTCGATATGGGTGGTGACAAGGCGAGCGTCAAGGATGCTTACGTCCAGTACAACACAGTCACCGATCAGCTTCTCGGTCCGTCGTTCCTCGTCGGCCAGCAGAACTGGTGGTTCGGCTATGAAGTCCCCACTGGCGACAACGTCAGAGAGACCCCGGAGAGATCGCTCTGGGCGCGCAGGTTTTTCCCGAACGAGCGAGACCGCGGTCTCGTCCTCACCTCTCCATTCGGCCCCAACTGGTTCGGTACGCTGGGTGTCTACGACGGCTCCGGCACCGACGTCGTCAACACCCTGACCAGCGTCGTGACCGATCCCGGACCGCCCGTCAAGACAACCAATATCAAGTCCTCGTCCCAGGTCGCCAACGACTACAACGACCAGAAGGACGTGCTTGCCAACATCAAATACAGCAGCCCGAACGTCGAGTTCGGTGTGTCCGGCTATGTGGGTAAGGGCATCTGGAACAAGGACCGCAGTGCGATGGACTCGACAACCGACAAGATTCGCTACGGCGCGGATTTCAGATACTACTGGGACCTGATCACGTTCAAGGCGGAGTACTGCCGAGCCAAGGGCGTTGACACGACCAATCCGGCGACGTTCAACCCCAACGACTGGGTGGACGGCTACAATGCTCAGGTCGGCCTCAACGTTACCCGCAGGGACGAGCTTGTGGCCCGCTACGAGAGTCTCTCACAGGACCCGCTCTACCCGCAGTACGGTCGCCGCAGCGCCTGGAACCTGGGCTACATCCGGTTCATCGACGACAACCTGAGATTCAAGCTGTTCTATCAGATCAACCAGGAAGAGAAGAACTCCTTCCCGAACAACTCGCTTATCGCTGAGTGGTTGGTCACCTACTGATCCGTCTACAATACCGACTTCGAAGGAGGTTGACAGTAATGAACAAACTCGTAGTTGCATTATTGCTGGTGGCAGTGGCCGCTTCAGCTGCCTGCGCCGCGGGCACACTCAAGATCGCCGGATCGACGACGGTCCTGCCGCTGAGTCAGGTTTGGGCCGAGGAATACATGGCCAAGCATTCCGGCGTGTCCATTTCCGTAAGCGGCGGCGGAACCGGCGTGGGGATTTCCTCACTGCTTAACGGGTCCTGCGACATCGCCAACGCTTCCCGGCCGGCCAAGCCCAAGGAGATTGACGCCGCCAAGGTGCGCAACTCCAAGCTGGTCGCGACCAGGCTTGCCAAAGACGGCATGGCGATTATCGTCAATGCGTCCAACAACGTCAAGAACGTTACCATTCCTCAGCTCGCGGATCTCTACAGCGGCAAGATCAAGCGGTGGAAGGAGCTCGGTGGTAAGTCCGACAAGGAAATCGTGCTCGTCGGGCGCGACTCCTCCTCGGGCACCTATGGCTTCTTCCAGGACGAAGTCCTCGGCGGCAAGCCCTACTCCAAAGAGATGCTCTCGCTGGCCTCCAACAAGGCCGTTGAGCAGGCTGTCTGCCAGTCCGCCGACGCCGTCGGCTACGTGGGTCTGGCCTACGCCGAGGAAGCCGCGAAGGCCGGCAAGGTGCGCATTCTCTCGATCTCGCGCAAGTCCGGCGAGGCCGGTATTGTGCCAACAGCGAAGACCGTCTCCGACGAGACCTACCCGCTGTTCAGATACCTCCTTGCCTACACGATGGGCAAGCCGAAGGGCGCTGCGGGCGAGTTCCTGAAGTGGTGCACGGGCCCTGAGGGCCAGGCAATGGTCGCCGACACCGGCTACCTGCCGCTCAAGTGAGCACAGCAGGGTAGACTATCGAACGGACGGCGGCGGAAATGCCGTCGTCCGTTTTCTCTGCTGACCCACAGTCGTCGCCAGGATAGTGACAAAGGGCCTATCCTGCAGGTTCAGTCCAACTTTACCGGGCAAACCTGCACATGCCCGGGGCTCTGGGAGTCGGCCTATGCAGCCGACATAGCAACCTGAGTCTCTGTTACCACTGCCTCAGCTCGATCGTCAGGCCGTCGGGGTCACGGATCTCGGCGCGGATCGGACCGCCTATGTCCATCGGCCCCCATACGATATCGACGCCTTTATCCTTGAGGTACGCCACGGCCTCATCCATGCTGTCCACCTCGATGGCGATCGCGCAGTAGCCGACCTGCCACGGCGGCGGCGCCGGGGCCGGGTTCTCGACGTGCAGAAACTCCATCATCGTATCGCCCAGCGTCAGATAGATGATCTCCCGCAGCGGCGGCATATCCACCGCAATCCGTTCCTTGATGCTGAATCCAAGCACGTCTGTGTAGAAACCGATGGTCTTCTCGTAGTCTGACGGCACGAGTTCCACGTGGTCAATTCTTTTGAACATCATTTCCTCCTGTTGAGCTGTCGGGCTGGGCCTTCTCGATCCATATCGGCGCCGAATACGCGGTCGGTCCGTCCGTCTTGTCAGCCGTGTAGACCTTCACGAAGTAGTAGTCGTCTTTGGGTTCGCAGGTCGTCGTCCACTTCACCTCGTGTGATGCGAACTCCTTGGATGCAACCGCCGCGCCCTTCTTTCCCACTATCTCGATCTTCGCTATGGCATCCCCCGCATCGCTCGTGTCCGGATCGGAGACAATGACTGTGAATTCCAGGCTTGTCGGCGATGCCAGAACCGACCCCATTATCCGTCCGTTTGCGATGAACTGCAGACGCAGATTCTTGTCCCACGTGCAGTAGACCCTTCGGGCGCGCATCGCCTGCATCAGATTCTCACGCGTCAGGCTCGTCGCCAGCACGCCGGTCCTGTAAGTGTCCTTGATGCGGCCGGTCCCGTGGCCATCTTCTGCAGCAATCGGGGCGACCCGCCAGCCTTTTTCCAGCGCCGCAATGAAGCCCTCGTAGTGCGGCTTGCCGCTGTTGATCACCTCGTACATCTGCACCTCCTCTCGCCGGGAGGCAGTGAGATAACCGTAGGAGTCGTATGTATTGACGCCCGGATGGTTGAACGATGCCGCCACGGTGGTCTTCTGCTTCGTCAGCCAATCGTAGAAGACGGGCAGGTTGACCTCATTCCCTGTCGCGTCGAGGTAGCCGGTCGTGTTGAGCGCGCACAGGTGACCGGTCCCGCCTGGACCGTCGTTCTCGGAGAACTCAAAACCGCAGATGGCAACGAACGCCGCATCCGTGAACTTGTCCGCCTCCTTCTTTGTTGCTTCATAGCTCTCCTGGGTAAACCCCTTGTACTTGGCCAGTGCGTGGTTCGTTATCGCATAGAAATCGTAGCCCGCCGCCTTGGCCATGCTGTAGTGGTCGGAAGGCATTTGCTTCCCGTCAGAGTAGGTCGTGTGGGCATGCGTATTGCCGAAGTAGCAGTTGTAGTCCTCCGCAAGCGCAGGCGCGCAAGACAGCAGGGCTATGAGTGCCGCGAACGCACCCAGGCGCGGCAAGTGCGATGTGCTCTTCACGTCTATCCCCCTCTATTTGCTGGCTACATGATAGCACGTAAGCGGCAGGTTAGCTGTAAGACCGGCGTAAACATCCTGTAAGCTTCCCTGTCTATAATCAGCATTGACGGGGAAACAGGGAAGCAGAATGAACACTCGCGCGGCAACTGGAGAAAAGGAATCGCTGGCGCACTGCCTGACGTGCAAGCGTCGTGGCCAGTGGAAGGACTCGCTCGTCGCAAGATTCATATTCCTCAATGGAATCGCTGCGATTGTGACCGTCGGTCTGATCTTCGTGTTCCTCCTCAAGGACGCCGTTCCGCTCTTCCACACTGTCAGCATCGGTAAGTTCCTGACGGGCACCACCTGGCTTCCAGACCAGAACCAGTTCGGGCTGGTGCCGCTGTTGATGGGCTCGTTGGTCGTGACGCTGGGCGCGGTGCTGATCGCGGTGCCGCTCGGCATCGCGTGCGCTGTCTACCTGGCCGAAGTCGCGCCCAAGCCCGTGCGCGAGATTCTCAAGCCCACCATCGAGGTGTTGGCGGGAATCCCGAGCGTCGTTATCGGTTTCATCGGCATCATGATCGCCGCGCCATTCCTCCAGAATCTGCTCAAACTGCCCATCGGGCTTACTGCGCTCACCGGCTCCATAATGCTTGCGTTCATGGCTATGCCCACTATTATATCCATCTCCGAGGACGCGATTGTCGCGGTCCCCAAGACCTTCAGGGACGGTTCGCTTGCGCTCGGCGCGTCGCGCTGGGAGACGATACGCAGCGTGGTTATCCCTGCAGCACGCAGTGGCATCACAGCGGCGTGCATGCTTGGTGTCGGCCGCGCGGTAGGCGAGACGATGACGGTGTTGATGGTCACCGGTAACGCCGCGGGGCTCCCGGGCGGAGTGACCGGTCTGCTGTCCTATTTCCTAGGCCCGGTGCGAACCATGACCGCCACCGTTGCGCTGGAGATGGGCGACGTCGTGCAGGGCTCACCGCACTACGCCTCGCTGTTCGCGGTGGGGCTTGCGTTGTTCGCCATCACATTTGCAGTCAACTTGGTCGCCGACCTCGCGCTCAGGAGAACCCGCGCATGAGCGTCTCGAGCCCCACAAGACCCAGGCGATCGGCTAAGGCCCGCAAAGAGCGCATCGTCTTCGCGCTGCTCTCGCTATCGGCGTTGGCGGTGGTGATACCGGTTGTGGCTGTGATCTACTTCCTCATCTCTCGCGGCGCGCCGGCGATAAGCTGGTCGTTCCTGACCGAAATGCCCCGCCATGCGATGCGCGAGGGAGGGATCCTGCCCGCGCTCGTCGGCACGTTCTGCCTGATGACCGGGACGGTTCTGTTCTCGGTGCCGGTCGGTGTATTCGCGGCCATCTACCTGACGGAGTATGCTGGGCAGAATGCATTCACGCGCCTGATCAGGCTCTCGATAGTGAACCTTGCAGGCGTGCCATCCATCGTGTACGGGCTGTTCGGGTTTGGCCTGTTCGTGTTGTTCCTGCACTTCGGCAGATCGATCCTCGCGGGTTCGCTCACGCTCGCGCTGATGGTGCTGCCCGTTGTGATCACGTCGGCCGAGGAGGCCCTGCTGACCGTCCCGAAATCGTTCCGCGACGCGAGCCTTGGACTGGGAGCGACGAAGTGGCAGACGATATGGCGAGTGGTGCTGCCCAACTCCGCAGCCGGGATACTCACTGGAGTCATACTCGGCGTCGGCCGCGCGATCGGCGAGACCGCGCCTATCATGTTCACCGCCGCTGCGTTCTATCTGCCAAGGCTGCCCCGGTCCGCATTTGACGACTGCATGGCCCTGCCTTACCAGCTCTACGTGCTGGCGACGGAGACCTTCAATCCCTCCGCGAAAATGCAGTGGGGGACCGCGCTGGTTCTGCTTATGTTGGTGCTGGGGATGAGTCTGATCGCGGCAGTGATTAGAAACCGCTTCAGGAGGAGAAGAGCTTGGTAACGGCAACCGCGCCCGAGGAGATGACCGTGGCAATGGACACCACAAACGGCAATAGCGGCCTGATATCCGTTTCCGACCTGAGTCTGTACTACGGCGACTTCAAGGCACTCAAAGGTATCAACATAGGCATCGACGCCCACGCCATCACCGCGCTCATCGGGCCGTCAGGCTGCGGCAAGTCAACATTCTTGCGCTGCCTGAATCGCATGAACGACCTGATTCCGGGCGTGCGCGTTGAGGGGCGGATCACGCTTGACGGCGTGGACATACTCGACAGCTCCATAGATGTCGTGGAGCTTCGCAAGCGCGTGGGTATGGTCTTCCAGCAGCCCAATCCTTTCCCCAAGTCGATCTTCGAGAACGTTGCCTATGGTCCGCGCATCCACGGCGCCGGCAGCAAAACCGACCTCGAGGACATCGTCGAGGAGAGCCTTATGCGCGCCGCGCTGTGGGACGAGGTGAAGGACGACCTTCACAAGTCGGCTATGATGCTGTCTGGTGGACAGCAGCAGCGGCTGTGCATCGCGAGGGTGCTGGCGGTCAGGCCGGAGGTCGTGCTGATGGACGAGCCGTGCTCCGCGCTCGACCCGATCTCGACTCTTCGGATCGAGGAACTGATGCAGACGCTCAAGACCGACTACACGATCATCATCGTCACTCACAACATGCAGCAGGCGTCGCGCGTTTCAGACTTTACGGGCTTTTTCCTGATGGGCGAGTTGGTCGAGTTCGATCAGTCATCAACCGTATTCACCCGCCCGAAGGACAAGCGCACCGAGGACTACGTCACTGGAAGGTTCGGCTAGGCTATGACCACCCATCTACAGCGTGAGATCGAAAACCTCAAAAAGAAGATACTGGGCATGAGCGCGGAGGTCGAGGAATCCCTGCGCAACGCGGTCGAGGCACTCGTCAAGCGCGACGTGCGGCTGGCGCAAGTAGTCATGGACGGCGACCGCCGGATCGACCATATGGAAGTCGAGATCGAGGAGGACTGTCTCAAGATCCTCGCGCTGCACCAGCCGGTCGCGATCGATCTCCGCTATGTCGTTGCTGTGCTCAAGATCAACAATGACCTCGAGCGCATCGGCGACGAGGCGGTCAATGTTGCCGAGCGGGCCGCGTATCTCGCGACTCACCCGCCGATCGATCTGCCTCTGGACTTCAAAGGGATGGCGACCAAAGCGCAGTTCATGGTCTCGCGAAGCATCGACGCGCTGGTCAATCTCGACACCGCGGTCGCGCAGCACGTGCGAGCCTCGGATGACGAGGTCGATGAGATGAACCGGCACATGTATCAACTGATCCAGGAATACGTCGGAACCCACCCCGAGCGCGTGACCGAATCAATCCACCTGCTCTCGACCTCGCGCCACCTCGAGCGTATCGCCGACCAGGCCACCAACATCGCCGAGGACGTCATCTACATGGTCGAGGGCGAGATCGTCCGCCACCAACCCGAAGACTTCTCCAAGTAACCCGCCCCTCTCCCTTGAGAAAGAGGGCTGTGGTGAGGGTGAAAGCCTTGCGAATTGCGCACGGCCTACCCCTCCCCGCTGCGGGCAGGGTGCGGACGGGGTCCTTCGCGGCTCTCGCTGCAGTTGAGATCGTCAGCCCCATGGCCGCGCAACTCACAGCCGCCCCCTGAGGAAATCCCTTTTCGAGAAAACCTTGGACGATTTCGCGATCTAACCTCTAGACCGCAAGCCGCACCATAAGCGCCTCGGTCACGATCTGCGGGATTCCGTTGCCCTGAACGCGCCGCTTGGCCTGCAGGATCGCCTCGATGCCGGCAAGCAGCGGCCCGGCGTGGCGATACCGCGCGCTCTGCTCGAGCAACTGCTCGCGCATATCGGAGTTAACCACCGCCGCGTTCTCGCCTTGCAGCTTCGTTGCCATCAGGTCACGGTACCAAATCAGCAGCATGTCCAGTGACTCCGAAGTGGCCTGCCTCGCGCCTGATCTCGCCGCGGTTGCCGCTTTGCCGGATGGCTGCGCGGACGCCTCTTCCTCGTCGTCCTCGTCATCGGACGCAGCGACGTTCGTCCTCAGCGCCTCTGCAAGCGCAAGCGCCGCCCACGGCTTGCCCTCGGATGCGGCCCCCGCCACGGACGAAATGCTCTCACGCCTTCGCTGGAATTCCTCATCGCCGATCAGCCCGATGGCTATCCCCGGCCTGCCCTGCGAATACGTTGCAAGGAACTCCGCCTCGCGCGGCCCGACGCCGAAGTCCTCAACCAGCGCCGCCGACAACACGGCCGCGTCCACCTGTTCGAATCGTACAAGCTGGCATCTCGAACGAATAGTCGGGAGTACGTTGGCGGCATTGCGGTACAGCAGGATGTTGATGACGTAGTCAGGAGGCTCTTCGAGCAGTTTGAGAATGCAGCTGGCGGAGTCCTCGTTGAGTGTGTCGCCCTGCTCGATGATATTGATCACCCACTTGCCGCGCATCGGCTTGAATGCCGCGAGGTCGCGCATCTCGCGCATGCTCTTGATCGTCGTGTCCTGCCGTTCGGGTGACCACACGCGCATGTCTGGCAAATTGCCGTGCTCGATCGCGTGGCAGATGGCACACTGGGCGCACGCATTGCCGTCTCGTGGATTCTCGCAGTTGAGCGCCTTACCGAACTCCAGCGCCGTGGTGAGCTTGCCCGTGCCCTCCAGCCCGAGGAATAGATAGGCGTGCGCGGGCTCTTCGCGGACTGCCCTGGTCAGCACCCGTTTCGCCAAATCCTGCCCTACAATCGTGCCAAAACCCAACTCGAAACCGCCTCCTGTCACTCGGAGTCTGCTAGCGATCCGGGCAACTTTCAACTCTTGACTTTGAACTTGGAACTTCCCTAGACACGCTCGTACTTCTCCACATCCACGACGAATATGATCGCGCCGCCCACGCACACCTTCACCGGACTGATCACCGCGCCCGCGGGCGCGATGGCATCCGGCATCGGCTGAGCGATATACTGCTCGCGCGAATGGCAGCACGTTCGCACGATCTCGATCACGTTGTCCACGTTCTCATCCTCGGTCCCTATCAGGAACGTGACATTTCCATCCCGCAGGAACCCGCCCGTGCTCGCCACGATCGTGAACTTGTGCCCCGCGTCCAGCAGCGCATCGCTGACCTTGTGCTTATCCCTCTCGTGAACAATCCCTATTGCAAGTTTCATAGCATTTCCTCCCCGCTAGCAGCCGCCGGACAAAGTGGTGTAGGAGGGGTCTCCAGACCCCGAATCCACTGGCGTCACGCTCGCAGATCGCCGTCTGGAGACGGCTCCTACAACCGAGTGCGGCTTTATCCGCAGGCTGCTAGCCCTGAGTAGGCCCGTCCTGAGCGTCCTGAGCTTGTCGAAGGAGCGATGACGGGCCGTATCGAAGGGCGATCGCTTCCCACGCCCGCTCGACGACTACATCCGGGCTCTCCGCCGCATCAAGGACCACAACCCGTCCCGGTTCCGCTCGCGCTATCGCCAGGTATCCCTGCCGCACGGACTCGTGAAACGCCAGCCCCTCCGCCGATATCCGGTCCACGCCCTTCTGCCGCGCCAGACCCACCTCCGCGGGCAGATCGAGCAGAATCGTCATATCCGGCGTAACACCGCGCACGGCGAACTCATTAAGACTCGCGACCGTGTCCGAGTCGATCTTCCGCGCCCCGCCCTGGTATGCGATGCTGGAATCGGTGAACCGGTCACATATCACTACAGCCCCGCGCTGTATCGCCGGCGCGATCACACCATCCACATGTTGTGCCCGCGAGGCCTCGAACAGCAGCAGCTCAGCCCGATCCGACATGAACTCGCCTGATTCGAGAAGAATCTTCCTTATAGCATCGCCGACGCTGGTACCGCCAGGCTCGCGTGTCAGCACAACCTCGCGCCCGGCCTCTCTCAGCCGCGCGGCGAGCGCTTCTGCAAGTGTGCTCTTCCCTGCGCCTTCGATTCCCTCGATGGTGACAAAGAATCCGCGTGCAGACGCGGAAGCTTCGCCACGAAGCGCGCGTGTTGCTTTGTCGCCTGATGGCGTCATGGTCTGAAGATTCTCACTCGGCGATAGGGTTCAGTACCGATGCTTTCGGATGTCAGTTCATACTTCTCCGCAAGCTGGTGCTGTAACCTTCTCAGGTAGCTGGTTTGTGGGGAGAGTTCCTGCGGCTCGCCGGTCTCGAGTACCCGGCTGATGGCTTCTTCGGCGTCTTGAATGGCGCTGGTCTCCTCGTCGGAATCGCCGAGGTGGAAAAGGTCGCGCACGACGCTTGCTATCTGCGCATAGGTGTTGCTCTTGATCACATACAGTGGCAGCCCGCGGCGCCTCGCATCCTGGAGGATGGCGACGTTTTTTCGCTCGTGCGCTTTGAGTGCAATGACCGCGTTGGCTTCGCCGATCTCCTTGGAGATATAGCCCGGCACGCGCAGTTCGCGAATCGCGCGCTCGAGGCGGTTTCTGCTGACGCCATAGGGAAACATTTTGATGATCGCCGGCATCGGGTGCGCTTCGGCGATCTCGAGCCCGTGCGCTCCGATTCTCGCTTCGGTCGCGGCGAGCGGGGGAACATCGGTTCCCTGCACGACCTCCACTTCTCCCTTGACGTTGCGTACGCGGATCTCCGGCCGCGGTGGAACCCCCCGCAGCATCTTGTCCACGACGCTGGCCACATCATGATGAATCGCGAGCTTGTCCATCTCGATGATTTCTATCAGCACGTCGAACGTTGGCGGGGCCTTGCGTTCGAGCACCGTCTTCTGGGTCCCGCGGCGTTTGGCCTCGTCGTCGGAAAGCGTCACCGCCTGTATCCCGCCGATCACATCCGACAGCGTCGGGTTCATCATGAGGTTATCGAGCGAGTTGCCGTGCGCCGTTGCGACGAGCATGACGCCACGCTCCGCAATCGTCCGGGCGGCGAACGCCTCGGCCTCGGTTCCGATCTCGTCGATCACGATGACCTCGGGCATGTGGTTCTCCACCGCCTCGATCATCACTGCGTGCTGCTGCTCGGGGGTGACGACCTGCATGCGGCGCGCATGGCCTATCGCGGGGTGGGGGATATCGCCGTCGCCCGCGATCTCGTTGGACGTATCCACGATCACGACGCGCTTCTTGAACTCGTCCGAAAGAATCCGCGCGACCTCGCGCAGCTTCGTTGTCTTGCCTACGCCCGGCCTTCCGAGCATCAGAATGCTTCGGCCGCTCTCGACCACGTCGCGAATGATATCGATGGTGCCATACACCGCGCGCCCGATCCGGCACGTCAGCCCCACTATCTTACCCTGCCGGTTGCGGATGGCGGAGATGCGGTGCAGTGTGCGCTCGATGCCCGCGCGGTTGTCCTTGCCGAACTCACCGACGTGCTCGACCACATACTCGATGTCCTCTGCTCGAACCGGCTCTTCGGATAGCTGACTCACCCTCAGCGGGAACCGTGCTTCAGGCTCCCTGCCAAGGTCCATCACGATCTCGAGCAGTTCCTCGACATCCTCCTGCTCCTCAAGCTTCTGCCTAATCTTGGCGGGCAGCACATCGAGCAGTTGGTTCAGATTGTCCGTAACCCGAAGCTGCTTCAGCCCCAGGGCGCTCTTCTCAGGCATATCCTATTCCCAGTCCGCTTGCTACCGATTCATTCATTGGGCGAGCAGGAATTCCTGCCTACAAGTCGCCCTCCAGTTCGTACATCACGGCCGCGCAGGTCGCGATCGCCGCCGTGTCGGTCCGCAGCAGTCTCGGCCCGAGTGACACGGACACCGCCCCCGCTGCCTTCAGCGCACTGACTTCACGCTCCGTCAGCCCGCCCTCCGGTCCTATCACAAGCAGCACCGAAGCGACACCCGGTGTCTCGGGATTTGAGCGGAGCGGAAATCCCGAAACACGGTGCAAAGCTTCCCGCAGCGACAATCCGTCTTCCTCTTCCCAGGCAACGATCGCGAGATCATACCGCGGCACCGACTTCACAAGATCCCCGAACGCCATCAGCCCACGGATACCGGGCACTCTCGACCTCCCGCACTGCTCGGCAGCCTCCGTAGCTATCCGGTTCAGCCTTGCGAGCCGCCGTCCCTGCCTGTCCTCGTCCGGCCGCGCTATCGTCCGCTCGGACTGCACCAGCAATATCTCAGATATTCCCAGTTCCGTGCACTTCTGAACGATGAGCTCGATCCGATCGCTCTTCGGTAGACACGAGGCCAGCGTGAGCCTCAGTCGCGGCTCGTTGGTGTCGCATTCCCTGCTGAGTATTCGCGCCTTGACCGTGCCGGCCGACATCTCACTGATCTCCGCCGCGCAGCACGTGCCGGCGCCGTCCAGCAGCGTTACTGGGTCGCCTACCTTGAGCCTGAGGACCTTCGACATCTGCTTGGCCACATCACCGCCGATCGCGGCCTCGCTTTCACCTATCTCCTCGGGGGATACAAGGAATCTGCGATGATCGCCCATCACGCGGCCCTCTCGCACACGAGTGCGACCCACTCGCCGTCCGTGCGCTCATCTACGATTGCGAGCCCCGCCGCGCGGAACGCGTCTCTGACCTGATCTGCCCGCTCCGTTACGATCCCCGACGCGACCAGCTTTCCTCCCGCCGCGAGCTTCTCAGCAAGCGCGTCCGCCATTTCTACCAGGACTTTGGCGATAATGTTCGCGAACACGATATCGGCCTGCCCATCGAACGCCGACGGCGAATCAGCCCGTTCGATGGTGATCGCCTCTGACAGTCCCGCTTGCCGCACGTTCTCTTCGGCGACTTCCACCGCCACGCTGTCGATGTCGAGCCCGACAGCCGAGTGCGCGCCGAGCTTGACCGCGGCAATCGCCAGCAGGCCCGAACCGGTACCGACGTCCAGCACCGTCTCGCTACCCCGCACGATCTCTTGAAGAACCTGCAGGCACAGCTGCGTCGTTGGGTGATATCCCGTCCCGAACGCCATCCCCGGATCGATGTCCACAACCACATCTGGTGTTATCGATCCCGAGCACACTGAGCTTGTCGAAGGAGCGTCCTCCGCGGGAACAGGCTCCCAGCTCGGCTTCACGATGATCCTTCCGATCCGCACGGGCTTGAAATGCTTCTTCCATGCGGTCGCCCACTCCTCGTCGGCGACCGGTGTGATGGTGACTTCGTCGGAGTCTAGGGGGAGGCCGTACCCCGGGAGCAGCCGCACTCTCTCTCGGATGTTGAGCAGGCGGGTCTCCAGCCTGTCGTCTACCGGCAGATACCCTGCCACCCGATTGGCCGCAGATGATCTCGATAGGGTGGGGCCTATCACCGTGCCCCCGCAGCCTTCTTCGATGAGGATGTTCGAAACGGCGTCGATGGCGGCTTCGCCTGCTTGGATTGCGACCTCAACCCACTTCATATCCCCGTGAACGCGTCCTTAACGCGCTCGAAGAAGCCCTTCTCGTGATCCTCGGGTATGTCGTCGCCCCTGGACTCGGCAAACTGCCTCAGCAGCGTCTTCTGTTCGTCGTTGAGACGGGTGGGGGTGACGACCTTGATGACCACGTTGAGGTTGCCGGTCGGGCCGCCGGTCGGGTCGGGCATGCCTTTGCCGCGCAGCGTGTAGACCTCGCCGGGTTGCGTGCCCGGCGCTACATGCAGCTTCTCGGATTCATCTATGCCCGCAACCTCGATCGTTCCGCCCAGCGCCGCAAGCGGGAACCCGATCTGCACCTGGCACCACAGGTCGTTGCCCTTGCGTTCGAAGCGATCGTGCTTCATGAGGTGAGTGATAACGTACAGGTCGCCGGGTGGTCCGCCCCGAAGCCCGGCGTCGCCGCCGCCGGACACGCGAATCCGCGTTCCGGTGTCTACGCCCGCGGGAATGTGGACGGTCTGCTGCGATGTGCGCCGCTGGCGGCCTCTGCCACCGCACTTCTTGCAGGGCTGTGATATCGTTGTGCCTTCGCCGTGGCAGCGAGGACATGTCGTTATCCGAATCTGCGCGCCAAGTATTGTCTGCTGCTGCTGACGCACCTGGCCGGAGCCATGGCACATCGAACACGTCTCGGGATGGCTGCCGGGCTCCGCGCCCGTGCCCTCGCACGCATCGCAATGCTCCATGCGCGTCACGGAGATCTCGGAGTCCATTCCGTGATAGGCCTGCTCGAGGGTCATCTCGATATCATATCGCAGGTCATTGCCACGCTCGGCCGCGGGTCTGCCTCGCGTCGTTGTGCGCGTTCCGCCGCCGAAGAACATATCGAAGATGTCGCCGAACCCGCCGAAATCCCCGAACCCGAAGTCGCCGCCGCCGAACTGCTGCTCCATGCCCGCGTGCCCATAGCGATCGTATATGGACCGCTTCTCAGGGTCTGAAAGCACCTGATAGGCTTCGTTGATCTCCTTGAACCGCTGCTCCGCCGCCGCGTTGTCATGCGGGTTGACATCAGGGTGGTGCTCGCGCGCCAGACGTCGATAGGCTCGCTTGATGTCATTCTGGCTGGCGTCCCTGCTAACGCCGAGTGTTTCGTAGTAATCCTGTTTCGGTGTCATGCCTCAAAATCGAGCGACCGAGGGCGTGATCCCTCGGCCGCGAATCGTATTATCACTGCATTTGTACGAGCCATCTGCAGACGCCGATTCGGCTCTGCACGGCTATTCGTCTACACGGAAACCGACGTCTATTCCTCGGACTCGTCCTCGGATTCGGTCTGCTCGACGGCCACGACCTCGGGCTCTTTCTTCTTTCTGCCGCGCTTCGGCTTAGGCGCCTCTTCGACGATCGCCGGCGGTTCCTCGATTTGCTCTTCCGCCTCTGCCTCTTCGTCTTCTTCGAAGAGCTCAGGCACATCGAGCTCGTCTTCGACCTCGACCTCCTCCTCGATATCTTCTTCGGCTTCCTCATCAAGGGCAGGAGGAGCGCCCAGGTCCTCTTCCTCAAACTCCTCGTCGCGCTCGATCTCCTCTTCCTCTTCCTCTTCTTCCTCCTCCTCTTCCTCTTCGGCGAGGAGTTCGGCATCGTCGGAGAAGATAGCTGCCTCTTCCTGTTCGCCCGTGGCTTCCTCATCGAGCGGGACAGTCGGGATTGCCAGAAGCTGCGCGACCTCGGCCTCCTGCGTGGTCTTCGGCAGGATGTCGTGATCCGCCACCTGACAATGGATCTTGCCGGCGGCAATCTCTTCGAGGGCGATAGTCAGAGGGTTCCGTGAACTCGTGTCCACAAGCGGAGGAGCCCCGCTCTTTATCTGCTTAGCTCGCTTTGCGGCCAATACGACCAGCGAATATTTGCTTCCCCAGCTCTCAAGTGCATCCGCGGATGGGTAGATCATGGGTTTCCGTCGTCACCTCATAAATAGTGAATCACTGCTGAGCTTGCTCGGCTGCGACCCCGGTACACGCAAAGCCGGGGGACCCGAAAGCATCAGTTCCCCGCACCGGCTATACCAAAACGTTATTATACTACTCGCGCTCAGCCTCAGTCAAACTTTTCTTGCATCTTGCGCTGAGTGTGGGCCCAACCTAGCGGGAAAGAAGTTCGCTAGCAGCCTGCGGATAAAGACGCTTTCGGTTGTAGGAGCCGTCTCCAGACGGCGATTTCCGAGCGCGAGGCAGACGGATTCGGGGTCTGGCTCTCGCGATCGCTTCGCGACGCTGTCGCCCGAGGGGAGACCCCTCCTACACCACTTTATCCGGCGGCTGCTAGCCCTGAGTAGCCGCGATCTCCTCGCACACGCGTTCCCACTCGGCATAGAGAGCGCGCAGACCCTCGGACGCCTCGTCGTACTGCTTCGTCAGATCGCCGGCCGATCCGGATCGATAGCTCTCCGGATCACCGAGCGCCGCCGTCAGCGATGCAACATTCGCCTCCGCCGCGTCGATCTCCCGCTCCAGCGAGTGCTGCCTCTTGTTGAGCTCTCGCAGCCTCCGTTCGGTCTCCTTCAGCGATGACATTGGCCTTGCTGTCTTCTCCGCAGGCTTGGCCGGCGCACTCTCCGGCGCCACCGGCTGCGACTTCGCCTTGTAATCCGAGTAGTTCCCCAGATACAGCGCCGACGCTCCATCCGCGATCTCCAGGATCTCATCCGCGACCGTGTCCAACAGATACCTGTCGTGCGACGCCACCAGCACCGTCCCATCGTACGCCCGCAGCGCATCTTCCAGAGCCTCGCGCGAGCGAATATCAAGGTGGTTGGTGGGCTCGTCGAGCAGCAGCAGGTTCGGCGACTGCGCCAGCACCTTCGCCAACGCCAGCCTGCACAACTCCCCGCCCGACAGCACATCCACCGGCTTGAACGCATCATCCCCCATGAACAGGAACTGCGCCAGCAGGTTGCGCGCCTGTCCCGGCGTCAGGTCGTTGTCCGCCAGCAGTTCCTCCAGCACCGAACGCGACTTCACCAGATGGTCGAACTCCTGAGCGAAATACACCGGGAACACATTGTGCCCGAATATTACCTCCCCGCCGTCCGCCTCGACCCGTCCCGCCAGAATCTTCAGCAGCGTCGTCTTCCCGCTGCCATTCGGCCCCACGATCCCGATCTTGCGGCCGCGCTCGACCGTGGCGCTGAGGTCATCGAACAGCGTCTTGCCGGGGTAACCCTTCGCCAGCTTGCTGAGTCGCACGACCTCTCTCCCGCTCCGAATGGCCTGTGTGAACTTCGCCGACACCGACCTCTGCTCCGTGACACTGACCACGCGCTGGATCCGCTCGAGCTGTTTGACCTTGCTGTCGCGCCGGCTGAACTTGCGGTCGGAAAACAGCGTCTGGATCGCCTCCTCGATGCGCTTGATCTCCTTCTGCTGCTGCTTGTAGACCTTGCGCTGCTCCTCGATCCTGGCCGCTTTGAGGTGGGCGAATTGGGAGTAGTTGCCCGGATATGTTGCCGCCGTGCCGTTCTCGATCTCGACGACCTTCGTGACGATCCCGTCGAGGAAATACCTGTCGTGGCTGACGATAAGCGCCGCGCCGCTGTACCGATTCGTCAGAAATTCGCTCAGCCACTCGCATGCACGAATGTCGAGATGATTGGTGGGCTCGTCGAGCAGAAGCATATCCGGCGCGAGCAGGAGCAGCCTCGCAAGCGCGGCACGGGTCTTTTGGCCTCCGCTCAGCGTCCGCACGGGCTTATCGAACTCGGACTCATCGAACCCCAGCCCCAGCAGGATCGCCTTCGCCCGCTGTGAGTAATCGAACCCGTGCAGCCCATCGAACCTGTGGCTGACTTCGGCGTACTGGGTTCCCAGCGCGTGCGCTCTCTCGCCCGTCGCCGAAGCCATTTCTCTCTCAATGGAGTGAAGCTCACTCCCGCACGCGAGCAGTGCCGGGTTCACGCCCATCACCGCCAAATGCAGCCCCGCGACCTCCGGCAGATCGACTTCCTGCGGCAGATATCCCAGCGTAACGCCCTGCTCGACGTGAACGCTGCCCGAGTCCGCCGCGTCCTCCCCGAGCATAATCCGCAGAAGCGTGGTCTTCCCGCTGCCGTTCGCACCGATCAGGGCGATCCGCTCGGACGCCGCGACGCCAAAGGTTACCCCCGAAAACAGCTCCCGCGTGCCGAATGACTTGGATATGTTGGAAACAGTGATGATAGGCATGGCAGATATTCATGCTAACAGATATGAGGCCGCGCTTTCAAACACGGAGGCAATTGCGAAAGCCGGAAAGACAGAAACCCAGAAGTCCGTTTCTCCCTTCCTAGGTTTCTTCCTTTCGCGAACTTCCTTCTCTCTGGGGCCGGCAGTCCCGATACGCCGCCAGCATCGCCGCAAGATGCTCCTGAGGGGTATCACCAGGCAGATTGTGCACGCCCGAGAAAAGATACCGACCATGCCTATTGAGGGTCTTGATATTGCGTTTCACCTGCTCGTAGACCACATCCGCGGGCGTCTCCTTCGGCAGCAGGACCGCGTCGAACGCCCCGCCGAAGAAGGTGACCCTCTCACCGAACCGCTCTACCAGCGCGTCCGGTGACATCCCCCGCGCCGAGGTCTGCACGGGGTTGATGATATCCACCCCGCACTCGATCAGGTCGTCGAGGATATCGACAACCGACCCGCACGTGTGCAGATTCACCTTCATCTTGGTGATGTGATGCCACTCCGTGAACAGCCTCTTATAGTGCGGCTTGTATATCTCCCGCCACAAGTCCGGGCCGATCGTCACCCCGCGCGTGTCGCCCATGTCGTGCCCGATCCCGAGCACGTCGCAGTAAGGCCCCACTGCTTCGTCAAGCTGCTTGAGCTGCGCCAACGCCGCGTCGACCGCCTTGCCCAGGAACTCGTGGCACGCGTCCGGCTCCTCGACCATCTGCATCCACCACGCCTGCATTCCGCCCGGCGTGAGCTGCAGATCGCTGATCACCTCGCCACAGAAGATGCAATAGTCAGTGTTCTCGTGCAGCCACTGCGCCTGTTCGGCCAGTCGCCGGAGCATCGGCTCGGGCAGTTCACGGGGTGGGGCGAAGTCCTTCGGGGACGGCTGGTCCGCACCGTCAAAGGCCGACGCAACTCCCGAGCCGGCGGGCGCGTCGAAGTACAGTCCGCCGGGCGGGCATTTCGATGACTCATTGAACCAGTAAGCGCCGTCCGGGTCCTGGCGAAAGCTCCAATCGTTCGGGACCTGGATGGTGATGTCCCAGATGTCGAGATCCTTCCAGTCCGCCTCCGAGCCCGGCCCCCACAATCGCGACGGGCACATCCGCGACCCCAGCAGCACACAGTCGCCCTCCATGGCATTCACTACGGGAAGCTGGAATGATGCGTTGAACATGAACGTGACGACACGATTCGTGGGATCATCTATACCGAGGACTTGCTTGAGGCGATGATAAGCGAGGTTGTGCAGCCCTTCAGTCTCGCACGCCCCCATCGCACAGGGTATGCGATCCACCCGCCCGCCGGCCAGAAACGCCTTCATTCTTTCGCGGGGAATCATCGGGTCGGAATCTCCCTTTTGCGCTTTCGCTCTTTCGCGGTCGTTCCTTGCACGACCAACTACGCAGCCAGCTTCACGAACGGCGGGCAATGCACAACTGGTATTCTCTCAGGAATCTCCATTTCGTGCTTTCTCCCTTTCGTGTTTTCGTGATTGTATTCCCTACTTCCGCTTCTTCTTGGGCAGCGCCTCGCGAATCTCTTCGGCGAGCTCGTACACAAACGACGCCAGGTCGCGGTCCTGCTCTTTGAGGTTGCGGACTTCGAGCAGGAGAATATCTTTCATCTGCTGGAGCACCTTGCCCTGCGTGGCGCGCAACTCCTCGATCTCCGATTTCATCTCGTCGATCGATTCCGCGACGCTCTGGTCCGCCATCGCCTTTGCCGCACGCTTGAGCGCGCCTGGGTCGATCGCGGAGTCCTGCTGGAACCGCTCATACGATGACACGCTCACCAGGCGTCTCGCGATGCCCTCCGGCCCCTGCACGAGGATCGAGTCGAGCTCTCCCGAATCGATCAGCCGGTCCATTGCCTCCTGAGAGAGCATCAGGCTGTCGCGAACCATCGCGCAGTCCAGCGTATAGTCGCCGACCCCCGCGCCGCCATCCACCTCAGGGAACAGAACCGGCTCGACGTGCTCGCCGTCGTCACGGATGACGCGCTCGGACAGCCCGGCCGCGCGCCACTCCCTGCGAAGTCGCGCTATGCCGATCGGCACTTCCTCCTCACGAGGTATCTGGGGGCTAAGATCGTCTGGCTCAACCATACTCATCACTTTATACCACTTCTTGCCCCGTTAGGCAATCCTCCCTATGCCCGAAGTGTCCGTTCAGGCTTGCGGCAGGAAGTACCGATAGCAGCCTGCGGATAAAGCCGCATTCTGTTGTAGGAGCCGTCTCCAGACGGCGATCTGCGAGCGTGACGCCAGTGGATTCGGGGTCTGGAGACCCCTCCTACACCACTTTGTCCGGCGGCTGCTAGCACTGAGTAGCCCGAGGGACGAGGGCGTATCGAAGTGCGGTCGCTGCCTGATTGCCAAGCATTGTGCCACGCGGCACTAAGTTCGTGAAATATCTCACATGAGGCAGTTTTCACGCTCCCAGCCATGCCTACTTAGCTCCCTCCGTCACAAATTAAGGGCAAAGAGATCGCCAAAATGCGTTGACAGTGCCAGGTTCCCCGCTTATAATGAGTGTATAGAGGCGAGTGTACTCAGCTTCTTTCCCGTCCGCGGGTAATGCGACCTCGGATAAGGGGAGGTTGTTTTTGTACGTCGCCCGGCTTGTGAAAAATATCACGAAGCCGCGGTCCGTTCGGTGAGGCCGAACACAACTGGTGAAGGCGTTCGATGAATAGCGAGATCAGTGATGCCGGGGGCGGCTTGACTCTCAGGCGTATCCGAGAAATATTGGATGGCGAGATAATATGCGGCGAGCAGTTTGCCGACAGTGCTGTTGGGAGCGCTTGCGGGTGCGACTTGATGAGCGACGTGCTCGCGTTCACGCGGCCCGGTTCGGTTCTGCTTACCGGTCTCACCAACTCCCAGGTTGTACGCACCGCCGAAATGCTCGACCTCAAGGGCATTGTGTTCGTTCGCAGCAAGAAACCCGATGAGCGCACGGTCAAGATGGCCGAGGCGCTTCAACTCGTGCTGATCCTGTCACCGCACCCGCTCTACGAGAGCTGTGGGAGGCTCTATGTGTCCGGTCTCGGCGGTTGCCAGGATGTGGGGCGCGCAGGTGACACCTGTCATGCTGAACCTGATTCAGCCGAACCGCGTCATGCTGAACTTGATTCAGCATCCAGAGATGACGGCGAGACAATAAGGGCGTGATACGGATGGAAGTCCGGAACTTGGATTCGGCTGCATCGCTTCACTACACTTTTGATGTGCAGGGAGGCGACTTCGGCAAGGCCGGCGATGCGTCCAGCAGGGTCAAGAGGATCCTGCAGCAGATCGGCGCGGGGCCGGAGATCGTGCGGCGCGTTGCTGTGGCCTGCTACGAGGCCGAGATGAACGTCGTGATACACGCGCACAAGGGCAAGGTGACCCTGGACGCGGACTTGCAGAGGATTGCCGTGACGGTCGAGGATGAGGGCCCCGGCATCGAGGACATAGACCAGGCTATGACGCCTGGGTTTTCCACCGCGCCGGACTCGGTCAGGGAGATGGGATTCGGCGCCGGCATGGGCCTGCCCAACATGAAGAGCTGTTCGAGCGATCTTCGAATAGACTCCGTCAAAGGCGTGGGCACTACGGTCAGAATGACTTTTGACAATGCCTAGCGAGACAAAGGCGATCACGAGAACACGAAAGGAAGGAAACACGAAATCACAGAGTTTTTTCCTTTCGTGCTTTCCCTGTTTCGTGCTTTCGTGATAGAAAAGACCGCGATGCAAGAGTCGGAGATAACCGAATACTTCCACTCGGTCCACCTCGTTGAGGATAAGTGCAAGGGGTGCGTGAACTGCATCAAGCGCTGTCCTACCGAGGCGATTCGCGTTCGTGACGGCAAAGCGCACATCATCGAGGCGCGCTGCATCGATTGCGGTGAGTGCGTGCGCATCTGCCCGAACCAGGCGAAGACCGTCGTGGCTGATAAGCTCGAACGGCTCACTGAGTTCAAGTTCAACGTCGCGCTGCCGGCGCCCGCCATCTACAGCCAGTTCAGGGAGGGCACGACCACCGAGCAGGTGCTTGCGACCTTGCGGGCGATCGGTTTCGACTACGTAGTGGACGTGGCGTTTGGCGCGGACTTGGTTGGAATCAAGATTCGTGAGGCGATCGAGGCTTCGCAGGCTGTGCGGCCGCTCATATCTTCGGCGTGTCCAGCCGTTGTGAGGCTGATCCAGGTGCGGTTCCCAAATCTAGTGGAGCATGTGCTGCCGATCATCTCGCCGATGCGCGCGGCGGCTAAGATCGCCAAGGCGAGAGTGAGCAAGGAGTTCGGCGTCTCCAACGAGCGCATCGGGCTCTGGTTCATCACCCCGTGTCCGGGGAAAGTCAGCGCGATCAACGAGCCCGCGGGCTACGAGGACGCGATCATCACGGGCGCGATTCCTATCGCCGAAGTATATCCGCTGCTGCGCGAGAAGTTGGTTCGCGATCCGGATGAGATCACACGGCTCGCGGGCGAACTCAGTCGCGGAACCGGGCTCGGCGTTGGTTGGGCGAGGTCCGGCGGCGAGAACCAGGGCATCGGCGGCGGACGGCAGATTGCCGTGGACGGTATCCACAGCGTGATCCAGATTCTTGAGGACGTCGAGCGCGGCAAGCTCTCGGATATCGACTATATCGAGGCGCAGGCATGCGTGGGCGGCTGCGTGGGGGGCGTGCTGACGGTTGAGAATCCGTTCATCACGCGCCGCCGCATCAGGCTGCTGGCGCAGGAGCCTAGCGAGGCCGAGACCGCCGAGCGGGAGAAGATCACGGCGGAAATGGCGGCCAACGATGGCTGGTTCAGCCACGACCGGCCCATTGTCCCGCGGCCCACTCTCAAGCTTGATGACGACATGGCCGTGGCCATGCGCAAGATGGAGCAGATGGAGCAGATTCTCGAGTCGCTGCCCGGCTTGGATTGTGGGAGTTGCGGCGCGCCGAACTGTCAGGCGCTGGCCGAGGACGTCGTGCGCGGCCTGGCCACCGAGATGGACTGCGTGTTCAAGCTCCGCGAGCGAGTAAGGCAGTTGGCAAGTGAGATGTTCGAGCTTTCAGACAAGGTCCCACCCGCGATGGGACATCAGATCAACAAATCGGCGGAGAACAATGCAATTGGCGAGCATAGCCCAGTCTCTGGGCCTGACACCGAAGACTGACATCGCGGCCGATGTTGAGGTCGCGAGCGGCTACGCGTCGGACCTGCTTAGCGACGTGCTGGCGCGGGGCAAGGCCGGCACGCTGTGGGTCACCAACCACAAGCACGTGAATATTGTGGGTGTGGCGGTGATGCTGAACCTCGCGGGTGTGATAATAGCCGGCGGCACAGAACCCGATCCCGGCACCGTCGAGAAAGCAATCGAGGAAAACGTTCCTTTATATACAAGTGATCTTTCGCTCTATGAGATCGTTGGTAGGATGTATGAGCTTGGCATAAGGGGTTGTTGGTCTCCCGGCTAATGACTAACAGCTAACGACTAATGACTCCCTACCAAGCCGATCTTCATATTCACACGCTGCTCTCGCCCTGCGGGGAGATCGAGATGATTCCTTCGCTGATTGTCGAAGCGGCGAAGAGGGCGAGGTTGGATATCATCGGCATCGCGGATCACAACTCCTGCGAGAACGCGGGCGCGGTGATCGAGGCGGCCGGAGGCAGCGGCATCAGAGTCCTGCCGGGGCTGGAGGTGCAGTCCGCCGAGGGCATCCACGTGGTCTGCCTTTTCGATTTGCTGGAGCAGGCGAACGAGCTCCAGGAAGCCGTGTATGCGGCACTACCCACCCCCTCTCCTGGGGGAGAGGGTTGGGGTGAGGGTGCAAGGTGGGCGAAGACCTTCGCCGAGCAGATTATAGTAGACTCGCGCGACGAGTTCGTGGGCTACTGCGAGAGACACCTCTCACTGCCGACGAGCCTGAGCATAGACGATCTTTGGGAACGAGTTGAGCATCTTAACGGGATATTGATCCCGTCGCACATTGACAGATCTGGAACCGGGCTTTGCGACATTCTGGGAATGGTGCCGGACGAGCCGGACTTCCCCGCCGTCGAGATATCGCGCAACACAACTCCTCTGGAGGCGCGCGCGAGCTACCCGAGCATCGGCAGTCGCTCGATCATCTGCAACTCCGACGCGCATTGGCTGGCGGCGATCGGCGAGCGTCGGACGACGTTTCATATCGAGCACCGTACCGTCGCCGAGATCAGGCTGGCGTGCCGGAGCGAATCCGGTCGGAGGGTTGGCCATGTGTAGGAGGGTTCTCCAGAACCCGAATCCGGCGAGGCGCTGTAGGAGGGGTCTCCAGACCCCGAACACCGCAACCGTCGCTGTATGGAGATGCCTTCTGCGGTCGCTGCGAACGGAGGACAGCGATGCGTGAGCTCTCGATGCACATTCTGGACTTGGCGCAGAACTCGATTGTGGCGAGCGCCACTCTCATCGAGATCGACGTGACCGCTGACTCGGCGTCCGACACGTTCAAGATTGCGATTCGAGACAACGGCCGGGGCATGTCGCCGGAGTTCCTGGCGAGGGTACGCGACCCGTTCACTACGACCCGCACGACGCGCCGGGTCGGACTGGGCATCCCGATGTTCGCCGAGGCAGCGCAAGCGTGCGACGGCGGCCTGACTGTGGAATCGCAAGTGGGAAAGGGCACCTCGGTCGAGGCGACGTTCAGACTTAGCCACATCGACCGCGCGCCGTTGGGCGACATAGCAGCGACGCTGATCGCCCTCATAGCCGCAAACCCGGACATTGATATCGTATACCGGCAGCAGGTGATCATTGGTCATCCTGAACTCGATTCAGGATCAACGAGCATCCGTCATCCTGAACTTGATTCAGGATCAACCAGCGTCCGTCATCCTGAACTCGATTCAGGATCCACCTGCGCAGCCGAGTTCACCCTGGACACCCGCGAGATCAAATCCCAACTCGCCGGCGTCCCGATCAACGAAAACGCCGTGCTGAAGTGGCTGGGCGAGTACATCGCTGAACATGCGCCGCGCAGCCTCTGAAACGCCGGTTGCACGAATGGATACGAATGGCGCGGAACTAAGAACTAGCAACTGAAAACTGAACATTGAACGCTGAACGCTGAGGGCGAACAGCTTCAACTTTGAACTTTGAACTTTCAACTTTCAACTTGCAACTAAGGAGTCACCTAATGAAGACACTGGAAGATCTGAAGAAAGTCCGCGAGAAGGCTCTCGAGCAGATGAAGATCCGCGAGGGCAAGTTCTCCGCACGTGTGGTAGTCGCGATGGGGACCTGTGGCATCGCCGCCGGCGCTCGCGACGTCATGACCGCGATCCTCGATGAGCTCGAGAAGCGCGGAATCACCGACGTTTCCGTCACGCAGACCGGCTGCAAGGGTCTCTGCGAGCAGGAGCCGACCGTTGACGTCGTCAAGGGCGACCAGTCGGTCACCTACGGCTACGTCGACGCCGAGAAGGCCCGCCAGATCGTTGCCCAGCATCTCGTGAACGGCAACATCGTCGGCGAGTGGGTCATCGCGTCAGCAAAGTAGTTGAAAGTGCCAAGTTGAAAGTTCGGAGTTCGGGCGGCAGCACCTGCGTGCGGTCGGCAGAGATCGGCAACTTTCAACTTTGAACTTTGAACTTTCAGCTTCCCGCCGCCCTGAGGGGGCTAGGGGAGTAAGGAGGTAGGATTTTGGCAAGCCATGTATGCGACTGCGAGGAGTTGGCGGCGAAAGCGCAAGCCGAAGAAGCCAAGCTCTATGAGCAGCTAGACAAGATCATCGAAAAACACAAGACAGTGCGCGGACCGCTTATTCAGGTCCTGCACGCTGCCCAGGAGCTGTTCGGCTATCTGCCCGAGAAGGCTCAGGTTGAGATCGCTAAGGGCCTCGATGTGCCTCTCAGCGAGGTTCACGGCGTCCTGAGCTTCTACTCGTTCTTCACGACCGTCCCGCGCGGCCAGCATACGATCCGCGTCTGCATGGGCACGGCGTGCTACGTGCGAGGAGGCAAGCAGGTCCTCGAGAAGTTCCAGCACGAACTCGGCATCGGCACCAACGATACCACCGAGGATCGGCAGTTCTCGCTTGAGATCAACCGCTGCGTGGGCGCATGCGGCCTCGCTCCGGTTGTCACCATCGGGCCCGACATCTACCGCCGCGTCAAGGTAGACAAGGTCCCCGAGATCATCTCGAAGTACAAGAAAGCGGGAGCGTAGCAAGATGGCAGACAACAACACCAACTACAGAGCGCACGTGCTCGTCTGCGCGGGGGCGGGATGCGTAAGCTGCGGCTGCGAAGCGGTCGCGCAGACTCTCCAAAGTGAGATCGACCGGCTTGGTCTTGCCAACGAAGTCAAAGTCGTTTTGACCGGCTGCATGGGCTCGTGTAACCTCGGGCCCGTGGCGGCGGTCGTCCCGGAAGGCGTCTTCTACGAGAGGCTGACCCCTGAGGGCATCACGAGGATTGCCGAGGAGCACCTGCTCAAGGGCCGCGTGGTCGAGGAGTTCATGCACAAGGCGGGCGAGGACGAGGTCTACCGCAAGATGGAGGACCTGCCGTTCTTCAAGCTCCAGAAAAAGATCGTGCTGCGCAACTGCGGCATGATCGACCCCGGCAACATAGAGGAATACATCGCTCGCGACGGCTACTCCGCTCTCGCGAAGGTCCTCGGCGAGATGACCCCTCAGCAGGTTATCGATGAAGTGAAGAAGTCCGGCCTGCGCGGGCGTGGCGGCGGCGGGTTCCCGACCGGCCTCAAATGGCAGTTTACTGCCGACGCCGTCGGTGACGAGAAGTTCGTGCTGTGCAACGCTGACGAGGGCGACCCCGGCGCATTCATGGACCGCAGCGTCCTCGAGGGCGACCCGCACTCCGTGATCGAGGCCATGACCATCGCCGGCTACGCGATCGGCGCGAAGCAGGGCTATGTCTACGTTCGAGCCGAGTATCCGCTGGCGATCGAGCGCCTCACCCGCGCCATTCACCAGGCCAGGGATTGGGGCTTCCTGAACCACGACATCCTCGGTACCGGATTCGGCTTCGACCTCGATATCCGCATCGGCGCGGGCGCGTTCGTGTGCGGTGAAGAGACGGCGCTGATGGCCTCCATCGAGGGCAAGCGTGGCGAGCCGCGGCCGAGACCGCCGTTCCCCGCGATCTCGGGCCTCTGGGAGCGCCCGACGCTGCTCAACAACGTCGAGACCTACGCCAACATCACATGGATCATCCTCAACGGCGCCGAAGCCTTCGCCGCCATCGGCAACGAGGGCAGCAAGGGCACCAAGGTCTTCGCGCTCGCAGGCAACGTAAACAACACCGGCCTTGTCGAGGTCCCGATGGGCACCAGCCTCGGCGATCTGATCTTCGACATCGGAGGCGGCGTTCGCGGCGGCAAGAAGTTCAAGGCCGCGCAGGCGGGTGGCCCCTCGGGCGGCTGCATCCCCGCGGAGCACCTCAACGTATCGATGGACTACGACGCCCTCAAGGAACTCGGCGCTATGATGGGTTCCGGCGGGTTGATCGTCATGGACGAGAACACCTGCATGGTGGACCTCGCCCGCTATTTCCTCGACTTCATCCAGGATGAAAGCTGCGGAAAGTGTACCCCGTGCCGGGTCGGAACCAAGCGGATGCTCGAGATCCTCGAGCGCATCGCGCACGGCCTTGGCCAGGAGGGCGACATCGAACTCCTGATCGACCTCGGCGAGCAGATTCGCGACTCGGCGCTCTGCGGACTCGGCCAGACGGCTCCGAATCCCGTCCTCTCGACGATTCGTTACTTCCGCCACGAGTATGAGGCGCACATACGGGACAAGAAATGCCCGGCCTGCGTGTGCAACGCGCTCTTTGAGGCCCCGTGCTCTCACACCTGCCCGGCGGGAACGAGCGTGCCGAAGTATATCGCGCTCATCAGCCATCGCCGCTTCGCGGACGCGCTGCGGCTGATCCGCGACCACAACCCGTTCGTATCGGTGTGCGGCCGCGTATGCAACGCGCCGTGCGAGTCCAAGTGCCGCAGGGCGCAGATAGACGAGCCGCTCTCAATCCGCGGTCTCAAGCGATTCGCTGCTGACGCGGCGGAGCGCGGCGAGATCCCGCTGCCGTGTACGATCGAGTCCAAGGCAGCCGGCAAGAGGGTCGCCGTGATCGGCGGCGGGCCGGCGGGTCTGACCTGCGCGTATCACCTCGCCAGACTCGGCATCAAGCCGACCGTCTTCGAGGCCGAGAGCATCGCGGGCGGAATGCTCGTGACCGCTATTCCGCCGTATCGCCTGCCTCGCAACGTCATCGCGGGCGAGATCGAGATGATCAAGTCGCTCGGCGTTGAGATCAAGCTCAACAGCCGAGTGGACAAGGCCGCATTCGAGCAGATCAAAAAGGACTACGACGCGGTCTTCGTAGCGACGGGCGCTGACAAGGGCTGGACGCTGGACATCCCCGGCGAGGACCTGGCGGGCGTCTACGACGCGATCACGTTCCTCAAGGACGCGAACCTCGGCAAGGACACGATCAAGATCGGCGAGCAGGTGGCTGTGGTCGGAGGTGGAAACTCCGCAATCGACGCCGCCCGCACCGCCCTGCGCAAGGGCGCCAAGAAGGTGACGATTCTCTATCGCCGCCTCAAGGCCGACATGCCCGCGGCGCCGGAGGAGATCCACGAGGCCGAGCTCGAAGGTATCGACATTCGCTACCTCGCGGTGCCCACCGAGGCAGTCGGCGAGAACGGTAAGCTCAAGTCGCTCAAGGTCCAGTTGTTGGAACTGGCCGAGTTCGACAAGAGCGGCCGCCGCAAGCCCAGGCCCATCGAGGGCAGCATGTTCGACCTGCCGGTCGATACGGTCATCACCGCCCTGAGCCAGGAGCCGGACGTCGAGTACCTCGGCGAATCGGTCAAGACAAGCCGCGGCGGCACCATTAAGGTGGACGGCTCTACCATGAAGACCAGCGCGGACGGCGTGTTCGCGGGTGGAGACGTGGTCAGTGGTCCGTGGACGGTCATCGGAGCGATCGGCGACGGTATGAAGGCTGCGATCTCGATTGATCGCTATCTTGGCGGGACAGGCGAGCTTGCCAGCGATACGGCGAGCATCGAGATTCCGGGCGCGCCGGAGGATGTTGACGACATCGTCGAGACTCCGCGCGTTTGCGGGAACCTGCTGAGTGTCGACAAGCGTGTGGGCAATACCGAGGTCGATCTCGGTTACAACCGTGAGCAGGCGCTTCGAGAGGCAGCTCGCTGCCTCCGCTGCGACGCGTGTCAATAGGCATCTGTTGTAGGAGGGTTCTCCAGAACCCGAATCCGCCGGCCCTGCGCTTGGTGATCGCCGTCTGGAGACGCCTCCTACACTCTGAAGGCTGACAGCTGAGGGCTGATAGCCGACAGCCAGAGAGGACTAGCAATGGAGAACATAAAGGTCACAATAGACGGTATCGAGGTGAGCGTACCCAAGGGCAGTACCGTGCTCGACGCGGCCAAGGCCGCCGGGGTCTACGTTCCGACCTTGTGTCATATGGAAGGCCGCAAGCCGCTCGGCGCGTGTCGGGTGTGCCTTGTGGAGGTCGAGGGCGCTCGCGGCGGACTTCAGGCGAGCTGCGCGTTCCCGGCAACGGACGGCATGGTCGTCCGCACTAACACGCGCCGTGTGCACAAGGCTCGCAAGACTGTAGTGGAGCTGATGCTTTCTGCGCACAGGCAGGACTGCAACGCCTGCGCACGGACCCTGAACTGTGAGCTTCAGGCACTTGCCAAGAGGCTCGGCATCCAGGAGAACCGGTTCGTCGGCGAGATGCCCCCGCAGGTGGTGGACACTAGTTCGCCATCGATAGTGCGCGATTCGAGCAAGTGCATTCTCTGCCGCAGGTGCGTCGAGGTCTGCCAGAATGTGCAGTCCGTCGGCACGCTCTTCCCGGTCGAGAGAGGCTTTGGCACGGTGGTCGCGCCGTCGGCGAAAAAGAACCTCTCCGAGGTCGCGTGCGTCGCGTGCGGGCAGTGCGTATCGGCGTGTCCGGTCGGCGCGCTGACCGAGAAGAGCCACATCCGGCAGGTCTGGGATGCGATCGACGATCCGAGCAAGCATGTCGTCGTCCAGACGGCCCCTGCCGTTCGCGTCGCGATCGGCGAGGAGTTCGGCCTGCCGGCCGGAAGTCTGGTCACCAAGAAGATGGTAGCGGGTCTGCGCCGAATCGGCTTCGACAAGGTGTTCGACACGGACTTCACCGCGGACCTGACCATCCTCGAGGAGGGCACCGAGCTGCTGGGTCGGCTCAAGAACGGTGGCACGCTGCCGATGCTTACCTCCTGCAGCCCGGGTTGGATCAACTTCATCGAGTATTTCTACCCTGAGCTTCTGCCGAACCTCTCGACGTGCAAATCGCCGCAGCAGATGTTCGGCGCGCTCGCGAAGACCTACTACGCTGGCAAGATCGGCGTCAAGCCCGAGGACATCTACTGCGTGTCGATAATGCCGTGCACGGCCAAGAAGCTCGAGGCGGGCCGCAGCGAGATGTCGGTCAACGCCGGAATTCCCGACGTTGATGCGGTTCTGACCACTCGCGAGGCCGCGCAGATGATGCGCGAGGCCGGCGTGCAGTTCGCGGATATGCCGGACGAGGCATTCGACGAGCCGCTGGGCATTTCCACCGGCGCGGCCGTGATCTTCGGCGCGACGGGTGGTGTAATGGAAGCTGCCCTGAGAACCGTATATGAAGTGGTGACGGGCGAGACTCTCGCAGACGTCAACTTCGAGGCCGTGAGAGGTCTTGAGGGAGTGAAGGAAGCCACCGTCAAAGTGGGCGATCTGGACGTGAAGGTCGCCGTCGCAAGCGGCCTATCCAACGCCCGCAAGCTGATGGACCTCATAATGGAGGGCAAGGCTGACTATCACTTCATCGAGATCATGTGCTGCCCCGGCGGATGTCTGGGAGGAGGTGGCCAGCCGATCCCGACCACCGACGAGGTCCGCAAGGCTCGAATGGCCGCGATCTATGCGGAGGACGAGGGGCTCCCGATGCGCAAGTCGCACGAGAACCCGGCCGTCCAGGCGCTCTACGAGGAGTTCCTCGGCGAGCCCAACTCGCACAAGAGCCACGAGCTTCTGCACACGCACTACACGCCGAAGTCCATCTGGCCGACGGACGTGTGCGAGTGTGAGGAACTGACAAGCAAGTAATACCTGCTCCCTCTCCTCCTAGGAGAGGGTTGGGGTGAGGTCCATTCGTCCGGGGCATTCGTGCCCCGGACGCGGGTTCCGTAGTGCAGGGACTGCTGCACGGTGTCGGGTCGCCGGAGTGGTTTGAGCAGATCGCCGATGCAGTTGCTTTGCGTTGAGGAACGGGGGTTCCGCGGCATGTTGCTCATTGCCTGGTAGCGTTGGGTGCGGAAATGCCGGGCCGATGACCGGCATCGAAAACGAAAGGCACTTCTAGATATGGGACATCGTTCTACAATCGGACGTGTATATGAGTCCATAGACAGAATAGTGAACCTGAGGTACTTTTTGCCGATCTGTCTTGGGGTGGCTTTCGTCTTGCGTGTGGCTTGGATCTTGTGCGTCCACAACCACCAGGTTTCGGATTTCACGCTCTATGCGCATTGGGGCAAGGAGATCGCATCTGGCAGGGGATTCACAATAGCAGGCCACCCGACGGCTTATTATCCAATCGGGTATCCGGCATATCTGGGGCTGCTATTCCATATCTTTGGCCCGTCTGAGTTCGCAGCGAAGGCTGCAAACGTGTTGCTGTATCTCGGCATTATCGCGCTTGCCTTCGCGTTGGCAAAGGAGTTGTTTCACAGCCGGTTCGTGGCCGGTATCACGGCCGCGCTTCTGGCGATCAATCCCAATCACATAGCATATACGTCTGTGCTCCTGAGCGAGACACTGTTTACAGTGCTGGCGTTGGCAGGCGCACTGCTCCTGATTCGTTGGAAGGGAATCGCATGGGCCGTTCTTGCCGCGGGGATCGTCTTTGGAGCCGCGAATATCGTCCGGCCACTCGGCACGATAGTTATGTTCACCGTTTTCGCAGTGGTAATGTGGAACGCGCGCCGTCTGATATCCGGCAAACGTGTCACCGTTCTGCTGTTGCTGCTGGTGCTCGGCCACGGGCTCGCGGTTCTGCCCTATGGCATTCGCAACTACATGGCCATGCACAGATTCTCTGTTGTATCGCTGAACACCGGGATGAACCTGCTGTTCGGCAACAATCCGTATGCGAACGGTACCTATCCCAACGACCATGCGGTGTATGCCAAAGTGATGGCGCTGGTTCCGCAGACACGAGACGAGTTCGCATACAACAGTGCGCTTACGCGCTATGCCGTTGGTTATGTGGCAAGACATCCCTTGCGCACGATCAAGCTCTGGCCTCGAAAGCTGGTGTATCTGTATGCCTTCGAGGTCGACGCGATTCACCGCAACGTGGATGGCCTGACGAACGGCAAAAAGCTGAGGTTACTGATGCCTGTCACGCAGGGCTATTACATGCTGCTTATGGTCGGGTGTCTTGGCACTGTCTATCTCTGCCTGAGACGGAGGGGCGGTGGGATTCCCGTTCTGGGTTTCTGGCTCCTGATAGTGTGGGCTCTGATCCACATGATCGTGCTGGGCAGTTCGAGATACCATTATCCGATGGTTCCCTGGATCACGATGTATGCCGCAGCGATGCTGAGATACATTGGAGGCGGGTCATTCTTAGATAGTCGTGTGTATGATTACTCTGCAGCGAGACGATTGCACGGAAGCGGCCAGGCTTGAGAACAGATGCAAAGCGGGCGGCATACAGCTGTTGACGAACGACGAGGACTTTCGGCACATATCAAGCTTTTGCCCGCTGCAGTTGCTTTGAGGAGTGAGTTCAGTTCTGCGGAATCATGTCATGCTGATCCTGAATCAAGTTCAGGGTGACGTGGACTGCTGCCACTTGCTCCCGCAGAACTGAACAGATACGCTTTGAGTGGCGGGCTAACGACCCGCAACGTAGATATAGTATGATCGTGGAAACGCTGAAACCTGAGAACAACGAAGCTGCGCCGATCGCGAACGCGACGCGCTACTTCGGCGACTACGTCAGGGGAAGAGAAAACAACTTCGACTTCCTCAGGTTCTTTGCCGCGTCTCTGGTCATCTACTGCCATTCCTATGCGCTGTCGGGGGGAATGACCCGCTTGGATCCGCTCATGAGATGGAACCACGGGCAGATGAACATGGGCGCATTCGCGGTCCATCTGTTCTTCATCATGAGCGGGTTCCTGATCACAGCCAGTTTCGAGCGATCCAAGACAGTGGGCAAGTTCGCGAAGGCTCGCGTGCTGCGCATCTTTCCGGCGCTCATCGTGGCTGTGTTCTTCACGGTCTTCGTGGTAGGTCCGTTGGTGACGTCGCTGTCGATGCGCGACTACTTCACCAACGCCGACACGTATCGGTATTTGCACAACTGGACGACGCGAGGTCCCAAGCTGCTCCCCGGTGTCTTTCTTACCAACCCGGTGCCGGGCGCGGTGAACGGGTCGCTGTGGACGCTTTTCTACGAGTTGTTGTGCTACGTTCTCGTGGGGCTGCTGGGCGTGACGCGCCTATTGCGCAGGCCAGTTGTGCTGGCGCTGTTGATACTGGCGCTGGTAGTGCCGCTCAAGCCGACAGTGTCGCACTACGCCTTCTACAAAGGCCTGCTCGTGCCGTTCGTGGCAGGCATGTGCTGCTATCTATATCGGGACAAGATCCCGATGAAGTGGTATCTCGTGGTCGTCTCTCTGGCGGGCTTGATCGCCTCGGGCTATTGCGGGCTGTTCGGTCCCGGTGTTGCCATATTCGGATCATACTTGGCATTGTGGTTCGCGTTCTCGCCGTCGATTCGCCTCAACCACTTTGCGCGCCGTGGAGACATCTCCTACGGACTGTACATATACGCGTGGCCCGTCCAGCAGACGATTACTCACTACTTCAGGGGCAAGATCAGTATGCCTGTGCTATTTCTGATCGCATACCCCACCGTCTTTGCTCTTGCGGCGCTGTCCTGGCATTTCGTCGAGAAGCGCTTCATCAGGATGAAATCCCGTGTCGCCCAGGCCGTCCCGGCCTGACTGACAACTGAACAATCGATCGTTGACCAACTTTCCGCCGCCGCCGGGGTGCTGAGGGCCGAAGGCGAACGGCATTGATAATCCGAGACTTGTACTTTCAAACTTGAAACTAGAACTGGAGGCAAATCGTGGGATCATGCGATTCTAAGGGTTGCGTCGCGTGCGAGGCCGCGGTCGTCGAGATCGTCGAGAAGTGCGGTCGCTGCGAGACCAACTTGATTCCAATCCTCCATGAGCTTCAGGCATCGATGGGCTACATATCGAACGAAGCCATGGAGACGGTCGCCGCCGAGCTGGGTGTCCCGGTGGGTCGGGTGCACGGCACGGCGACGTTCTACTCGCTCTTTTATCTTAAGCCGCACGGCAAGAACATCATCAGGCTGTGCGACTCGCCGCCCTGCCACATCGAGGGCAGCAAGGCCATCCGCGACGCCGTCGCCAAGGCTATAGGCGTCGGCCCGGGCGAGATCACTGCCGACGGCAACTTCACCTTCGAGACCGTGAGCTGCATGGGCTTGTGTGGTGTTGCCCCGGCGATCATGATCAACGAGGACGTCTACGGCAACCTTACGCCGGAAGCCATCCCGTCGATCCTCGCCAAATACGCGGCGTGCAGCTGCTGCAAGGAGGGCAAGTAGATGGCATTATTCAGAGCGCACATCCTGGTTGACACAGGCACCTCCGCCACGCTCAAGGGCGCGGCAGCCGTTCGCGGCGCGCTGGTCGCCGAGATCAATAAGCGCGGACTGTCAAACGAGGTCAAGGTCGTCGAGACCGGCGACCTCGGGCTCGCCGGCGCGGGCGCGGCGTTGGTGATCTACCCTGAGGGGGTAACCTACGCCAACGTCACCGTCGCCGACGTCCCCGAGATTGTCGAGGAGCACCTGCTCAAGGGGCGCCAGGTCGCCAGACTTATCTACACGGGCGAGTCCGCCCCGGTAGTCGAGGCCGCCACTGCCCCGCGCAGCGCGGAGATGCGAGTCATCCTCAAGAACATTGGCGTCATCGACCCGACCTCCATCGACGAATACATCGCGATGGGCGGCTACGAGGCGCTTGCGAAGGCTCTCACCACTATGAAGCCCGACCAGGTCATCGCCGAGATGAAGGCGTCCGGGCTCAAGGGCCGCGGCGGTGCTGGGTTCCCCACCGGTCTGAAGTGGGACTTCGCCTCCAAGGCCGATGGTGAGGACAAGTACATCGTCTGCAACGCCGACGAAGGCGAGCCCGGCAACTTCAAGGACCGCCTGATCATGGAGGGCGACCCCCACCAGATCATCGAGGGCATGGTCATCGCCGGCTACGCGGTCGGCGCGCACAAGGGCTACATCTACATTAGAGGCGAGTATCAGCAGTCCGTCGCCCACACCGAGCGCGCGATTGCCGTCGCTCGCGAGATGGGCCTGCTGGGCACCGACATAATGGGCACCGGCTTCAACTTCGACATCACGGTCTTCAAGGGCGCGGGCGCCTACGTCTGCGGCGAGGAGACCGCGCTTCTCGAGTCCATCGAGGGCCGCCGCGGTGAGTCTCAGATGAAGCCGCCGTTCCCTCCGACCCACGGCCTTCTCGGACAGCCCACGGTCATCAACAACGTCGAAACCCTCGCCAACGTCCCGCACATCATCGCAAAGGGCGCGGAATGGTTCACGGGCATCGGGACCGCGCAGTCCCGAGGCACCAAGATCTTCTCGCCGTGTGGCGACGTGCAGTATCCGGGCGTCTACGAGGTCCCGTTCGGCGCGACCTTGCGCGACATCATCTACACGATGGCCGGCGGAATCAAGAACGGCAAGAAGCTCAAGGGTGTCCTGATGGGCGGCCCGAGCGGCGTGTTCGTCGGCGAGGATGCGCTCGATCGCAGGCTTTGCGGCGAGGACCTCAACCCCGGCGCGGGCGCGCTGATCGTGGTTGACGAGGACAAGTGCATCGTCGATCTAATGCAGAACGTCGCGCAGTTCTTCTATCACGAATCCTGCGGGCAGTGCGTGCCGTGCCGCGAGGGCACCAAGCGCATGCTCGAGTTCTTCAACTGGTGGACCGCGGGCGCGGGCAGCGAGTCAGATCTCAAGCTGCTCGACAGCCTCGTCTCGACCATGCAGACCGCCTCCCGCTGCGGCTTGGGCCAGTTCGCCGGCGTCGCATTCAAGAGCAGCCTCGCGCTGTTCGCCGACGAATACAAAGCCCACCTCAAGGACAAGACCTGTCCCGCCGGCGTCTGCTCGATGGACAAAATCGCGCAGGAGGTGGCCTAACCAGCTAACCCCCTCTCCTGGGGGAGAGGGTTGGGGTGAGGGCGCGACCCTCCGGTAGCTGCAAAAGGTGATAACTATGGCTAAAGTAAACATCAAGATAAACGACCAGGAGTTGACCGTCGAGTCCGGAATGACGATCCTGCAGGCCGCGCAGTCGGCCGGCATCTACATCCCGACTCTGTGCTACCACCCGGACCTCGCGCTGCACGGCGTGTGCCGGATATGCTCGGTCGAGGTCAAGGGCCAGCGCACGCTCTGCGTGTCCTGTGCGTATCCGGTTTCCGAGGGGATGGAAGTCTACACCCACACCCCCAAGGTCCGCGAGGCGCGCCGGATGATCGTCGAGCTGATGCTTGCCAATCACCCGCAGGAGTGCCTGACCTGCGCCAAGAACCAGAAGTGCGAGCTGCAGCAGTTCGCCAAGGAGCTTGGCATCCAGGACGTGCGCTTCAAGGGCGAGCGGCGCGAGATGGCGATCGACTCCACGAGCTGCTCGGTCATTCGCGACCCCGACAAGTGCATCCTGTGCGCTCGCTGCGTCCGCACCTGCGACGACATCCAGAGCGTAGGCGCGCTGCACGTTGCCGGCCGCGGATGGGATTCGATGATCGTTCCGGGCCTGGGCGGTGACCTCGGCGAGGCCGTGTGCGTCAACTGCGGCCAGTGCATCAACCGCTGCCCCACCGGCGCGCTCAAGGGTAACGACCCGGCGGCCAAGATATGGGAAGCGATCTACGACGACACCAAGCACGTCATCGTGCAGACCGCCCCCGCCGTTCGCGCGAGCATCGGCGAGGAGTTCGGCATGCCTCCGGGCAGCCGGGTGACCAAGAAGATGGTCACGGGCCTGCGGATGCTGGGCTTCGACAAGGTATTCGACACGGACTTCACCGCCGACCTCACCATCATGGAGGAGGGCAGCGAGCTCATCAAGCGTGTGACCGAGGGCGGAGTTCTGCCCCAGATCACGAGCTGCTCGCCGGGCTGGATCAAGTTCATCGAATACTACTATCCCGAGCTGCTGCCGCACGTCTCGAGCTGCAAATCGCCGCAGCAGATGTTCGGCGCGCTTGCCAAGACCTACTACGCCGAGAAGATGGGCATCGACCCGGCCAACATCGTCTCCGTCTCGATTATGCCCTGTGTCGCCAAGAAGTTCGAGTGCGACAGGCCGGAGATGTACTCCAGCGGTTACAAGGACGTGGACTACGTCCTGACCACCCGCGAGGCCGCCGGCATGATGAAGGAAGCCGGCATCGACCTGCCCAACCTCGAGGACGGCGAATACGACGCCCCGTTCGGGATCACCACCGGCGCTGCGGTCATCTTCGGCAACACCGGCGGAGTTATGGAAGCGGCCCTTCGCACGGCTTATGAGCTTATCACCGGCCAGCCGATCCCTGACCTCAACATTACCCCGGTCCGGGGTATGGAAGGCGTCCGCGAGGCGACCATCCAGGTCGGCGACCTGCCCGTAAAGGCTGCCGTGGCGCACGGACTTGCCAACGCCCGCGAGGTCCTCGAGGGCATCAAGAGCGGACGCTTTGCGGACTACGCGTTCATCGAGATCATGTGCTGCCCCGGCGGCTGCATCGGCGGCGGCGGCCAGCCCCAGCCTACCAACGAGGAGATTCGCAAGAAGCGAATCGAGGCGATCTATGCCGAGGACGGCGCTATGGAGCTGCGCAAGTCGCACGAGAGCCCGACGGTTAAGGCGATCTACGAGGAGTTCCTCGGCCAGCCGCTCTCGCACAAATCGCACGAGCTGCTCCACACCACCTACACCCCCCGCACGACCCGCCCGGTCAAGCAGGGTGAGGCGAAGAAAGTGAAGGTGGAGTAGACCGCACACGCGTACCGCGTCATCCTGAACTTGATTCAGGACCCCCGGCCCCCTCCCCGCTGCTGGGAGGGGGCCGGGGGGTCATTCCCTTCCCCCTCTCCTCTTAGGAGAATGTTGGGGTGAGGTTCCCTTCCCCCTCTCCCTGGAAGGGAGAGGGCAGGGGTGAGGGTCGAAAGCCCCCAATCTTCCACGCCCCCTCTCCTTTCAGGAGAATGTTAGGGTGAGGTTCCCTTCCCCCTCTCCCTGGAAGGGAGAGGGCTGGGGTGAGGGTTGAAAGCCCCTAATCTTACACGCCCCCTCTCCT